>OLOY01000352.1_pt1 | contig 39200 bp, 37 predicted proteins | sample 1672771 | NCBI WGS metagenome assembly OLOY01 (sample SAMEA3136722, study PRJEB25190) | human gut metagenome
GCCCTACAGGCAGAATGCATGTTGGAAATTTAAGAACAGCATTATATGCATACCTTATTACTAAACATGAAGGCGGAGATTTCATCCTCCGTATTGAAGATACAGATCAGGAACGTTACGTAGAAGGCGCTGTAGATATCATCTACCGTACCCTTGCAAAAACAGGACTTCTCCATGATGAAGGCCCGGACAAGGACAAAGGCTTTGGACCGTATGTACAGAGTGAGCGTCAGGCGCAGGGAATCTACCTGAAGTATGCACAGCAGTTAGTAGAGCAGGGAGATGCATACTACTGCTTCTGCAAGAAGGAAGAACTGGAAGGTATGAAACGTGTTGTGGCAGGTAAAGAGATTTCTATCTATGACAAACGTTGTCTGAAACTTTCCAAAGAAGAAGTACAGCGTCGTCTTGATGCAGGAGAACCACACGTAATCCGTTTTAACATGCCGACAGAGGGAACTACAACATTCCATGATGTGATTTACGGAGATATTACAGTAAACAACGAGGAACTGGAAGATCTGATCCTGATCAAATCTGACGGATATCCAACTTACAACTTTGCAAACGTAATTGATGACCATTTAATGGAAATCACACACGTAGTAAGAGGTAACGAGTATCTTTCTTCAGCTCCGAAATACAACCGTATCTACGAAGCTTTCGGATGGGATATTCCGGTTTATGTACATTGTCCGCTGATCACAGATGAGACACACCAGAAGCTTTCCAAGCGCTGTGGCCATTCTTCCTATGAAGACCTGCTTGATCAGGGATTTGTTTCAGAAGCAATTATTAACTATGTGGCACTTCTTGGATGGAGCCCTGCTGACAACAGAGAGATTTTTACACTGGATGAACTGGTACAGGCATTTGATTATCATCATATCAACAAATCTCCGGCAGTATTTGATATTGCAAAACTTCGTTGGATGAATGGTGAATATATCAAGAAAATGGATGCGGATGAATTCTATGAGAGAGCACTTCCGTATATGAAAGAAGTTCTGAAGAAAGAATACAATTTCAAAAAAATCGCAGGAATGGTACAGACCAGAATTGAAACATTCCCTGACATCCCGGCTCTGATCGACTTCTTTGAGGAAGTACCGGAATACGATTCTGCCATGTACTGCCATAAGAAAATGAAAACAAACGAAGAGACCTCTCTGGCAGTATTAAAAGAAGTGCTTCCGGTTCTGGAAGAGCAGGAAGATTATACAAATGATCCGTTATTTGAGTCATTAAGTGCATTTGTAAAAGAGCATGGTTATAAGAACGGATATGTAATGTGGCCTCTGCGTACTGCTGTTTCCGGCAAGCAGATGACACCTGCAGGAGCTACAGAGATCATGGAGATCATCGGAAAAGATGAGACAATCAGACGAGTAAAGGCGGCTATTGAGAAATTAAGCAAATAAATATGAAAAGAAATCCATCTCAAATCCGGGCGATCGCTCATCTGTCAGGGCCAATGATGGTCCTGGCAGGTCCCGGCTCGGGAAAAACTTCAGTGATCGTGGAGAGAACTGCATATATGATCAATGAGGGGAAGATATCCGCTTCCTCTATTTTGGTTGTAACTTTTTCCAGGGCAGCGGCAGTTGAGATGAAAGAACGTTTCCTGAAATTCGTGAACAGGGATCGGAGTGAAGTGACCTTCGGAACCTTTCACGGAATTTTTTATGGCATTTTAAAGGCTGCATATAATCTGAATGCATCTAACATCCTGTCAGAAGAAGAGAAATATAGTATTCTTCGGGAAATGATGGAGAAATTCGGACAGGAAATGGAGCAGGAGGGAGACTTTCTCGAGGAGATAGCAAAAGAAATCAGTGTAGTCAAGGGAAATTGCATTTCCCTTGAGCATTATTATGCATCCTGTTGCTCAGATGAGGTTTTCCGGGAAATTTATAATGGATATAAGAATGCTCTCCGCACCCGGCGGAAGCTGGATTTTGATGATATGATCCTCTGTTGTTATGAACTTTTTTCCCAGAGACCGGATATTTTGAAAGCCTGGCAGAAAAAGTTTGTTTACATTCTGGTGGATGAGTTTCAAGATATTAACAGTCTTCAGTATAAAATACTGCAAATGCTGGCTGCACCTGCAAATAATCTGTTTATTGTAGGGGATGACGATCAGTCCATCTATCATTTTCGTGGAGCCAGACCGGAGATCATGCTGAATTTTACCAGAGATTATCCGGGGGCAGAAACAGTCCTTCTGGATGTGAACTACAGATGCTCAGGTAATATTCTGAAAACAGCTATGAATGTGATCAACTGTAATAAAAAACGTTTTCGTAAGAAACTTACTACACCCAATGATGTTGGGATGCCTGTTACCTGTAAGGTTTTTGACAATCCCAGGGAAGAGGCTGTCTGTGTTGCTGCAGCTCTGAAAAAAAGACTGGAAAAAGGAGAAAAACTGGAAAATACGGCGATTCTTCTTCGCACTAATCAGGAGGCAGAGAGTCTGATCACAGCTCTTATGGAGTATCAGATTCCTTTTACGATGAAGGAACAGCTTCCGAATCTGTACAGACATTGGATCTGCCGGAATCTGTTGGCATATCTGCATATGGCAGCAGGGGACAGAAGCAGAAAAAATTTTCTGGAGCTGATGAATCGCCCAAATCGCTATATTTCCAGGGATGCGTTAAAGAATTCCCAGATTAGTTTTCATGATCTCAGAGAATATTATAAAGATAAGGATTGGATGTGTGACCGGATCACTACACTGGAAACGCACCTGCGGATTCTCGGTACCCTTTCTCCTTTTGCTGCTGTTAATTTTATCCGCAAGGGGATGGGATATGAGGAGTATCTGCGGGAATATGCTCAGTTTCGAAGACTGAAGCCGGAGGAGCTTTTGGAAATCCTGGATCGGATCCATGAGAGTACCAGAGGTATGAAAAACCTGAAGCAGTGGGAAGATTATATAGAGGATTATACGGAGAAGCTGAATGAACAGGCAAAAAGGCAGAGAGACCGTAAGGAGGGAGTAACAGTATCGACTCTTCATGCAGTGAAGGGGCTGGAATATGATATTGTTTATATTCTGAACGTAAACGAAGGAAGCATTCCATACAGAAAGGCTGTTCTTGCAGAATCTGTAGAGGAAGAGAGAAGACTGTTTTATGTAGGGATGACCAGAGCCAGGAGAAAATTGGTTCTTGCCTATGTGAACCGACAATATGAAAAGGAACGGGAGCCATCCCGTTTTCTTGAGGAGACAGGCTTATGAATAAAGGGGTTATTTATTATACCAGAATAAGGGAAGAATATCAGAATACTCATCTGGAGCACATGATCGGAGATAAGCTTCTGGAAACAGCCCTGAAGCAGGAGCGGAATATAAAGCTGAGTGAGGAACCCAGGGGAGTGGGAGAACATGGAAAGCCTTTTCTTTCTTACAGACCAGGCGTACATTATAATATCAGCCATTCAGGTGCTTATGTGGTATGCGTTCTGGCAGACCAGGAGGTGGGAATCGATATACAGATCCATCGAAAGGTAAACTATGACAGAATGCTTCGGCGGATGGTTACAGAAAAAGAAAGAGAAGAAATACTGAAGAGACCGGATCTGGAACAGGAATTTTTCAGGCAGTGGGTAATACGTGAGGCCTTTATTAAATGGACAGGAGAGGGACTTTCCAGGGATCTTCGAAAAATTTCTGAAAAAGAAGGTGTCTGCAGGTTTTTAAACCTGCCGGAAAGGGAAAAAGGGTACAGCTGTGCCTTGTGGTCTGCTGATCCCATGGAAATAACCTGGAAATATGCAGATATTATGCTTGATTAAAAAATGGATAAACAGACGAAAAAAGAAATCCGAAGGCTGACTGTAAAAGTGATTATAGTAGCAATGGTATTTGGGCTGGCTTTCTGGGGGTATGCATTTGTCTACAGAGGCAGAACAGAACCGCCGGCTAAATATCCGGTTACCAATCAGGATGCAGCGGTTTATTCTCTCAGAGGACAGATCCAGATGCTTTCCCAAAAGGAGGATCTGATCGCATTTGCTTTTGAAGACAGAAAAAATGAAAAAGAATATGGAACCTATATTATTCCGGGACTGAAATATACCAGAACCTTTCTGAGTGCCCAGGGAAGCAAAAAGGCTGTGTGTACTTCCATGACTCCCCAGGGCCTGGCAATCACCCCGGAATATGTGCTGATCAGTGCCTATTGTCATACAGGAAAGCACAATTCGGTTATTTATGTGATAAATAAAGAAACCCACCGGTTTATCAAGGAGGTTGTTCTTCCGGGACGGCCCCATGTGGGAGGCCTGGCCTATGATGAAGCGCATAATATGTTGTGGTATTCCTCCAACGTAAATGGGATTGCCCAGGCGGTGAGTGTTAAAATGGATGTACTGCAAAATTATAATTATACAGAAAACAATATGCCGATACAGACAAATCAGACCTGCAGCCTTTATGGAATTATGAGAGATTCTTTTATGACTTTTTACAAGGGGTGTCTTTATGTGGGCTGCTTTAATAAGTATACAGAGAGTAATATTGCCAGGTATAGCGTGGACGGAGAGGGAAACCTGATTAATACCTTTGACAAAACGTTGGGAATGAATTTCGAGATGGCTGTTCCTCTGGATTATTCAACAATTTCTGAGCAGGCTCAGGGAATGGCATTTTATAATGATAAGCTTTTGCTGTCCCATTCTTTTGGAATTTTGCCATCCAGAGTGGTTTTTTATGAACAGTCGGATAAGAGATTGTATGTCAACGAAAATTCGGCAAGAAGTTTTCGGTTTCCGGAAATGATCGAGCAGATCGTAGTAGAGGGAGATGACCTTTATGTACTGTTTGAATCGGGCGCTTATGCTTATCGGGGATATACTGGTAATGTGGTAGACAGAGTGCTGAAGTTGAGTCTGCCCAAAATGGAGGCATTCGAAAGCAGAAATGAAGTGGGAAATCTGGACTGAAAAAATCCGGGGAGAAAAGTTTCAGGGAATAAAATCGGATTGTCCACATATATTAAGTGTAAAGAGGTGAGATATATAGAAGCAGAACAGATTGAAAACCTGTTTGCCGGGAATATCCGGCAGCTTTTAATGGATGCGAAATTGAATTATGATAAATTATATGAAATACGCCTTCGGGTGGGGAGACCTTTGTTTCTGACTTACGACGGCGGAGAATGCTTTCTCAAAAGACCGGGGCAGGAACAGTATCTGGTTACCCGTGAGGATTTGAAAGAAACTCTGGAATATGTGACAGGCTACTCGTTATATGCTTATGAAGATGAAATCCGACAGGGGTATATCAGTGTGCAGGGAGGACACAGAGTAGGAGTGACAGGAAAGGTGATTCTGGACAGGGGCAGGATTATGGGGATGAAATATATTTCCTGTATTAATGTCCGGTTGGCTCATGAAGTGCAGGGATGTGCGGACAGTATCATGTCCTATATCCGTACACAGAACTGGGTAGCAAATACACTGATCATTTCACCGCCCCGCTGTGGTAAGACAACTCTCTTGCGTGATATTATCCGTCAGCTCAGTAATGGATGGGCGGATACTCAGGGTCTGACTGTAGGTGTAGTAGATGAGAGAAGCGAACTGGCAGGATGCTACCAGGGAATTCCTCAGAATGATCTGGGAATGCGCACAGATGTGCTGGACTGTTGTCCGAAATCTGAAGGAATGCAGATGCTGGTACGATCCATGTCTCCGGATGTGGTGGCTGTGGACGAGCTGGGGTGTGAGGAGGATTTCAAAGCTGTGGAAACAGTGATCCACTGTGGCTGCAAGCTCATTGCCACTGCTCATGGAGAAAGCCTTGAGGATATTTTGGACCAGCCATTTTTTTACAGACTTATGAGCGAAAAGATTTTTGAGAGATATATTATTCTGGGCAAAAATGATCAGGCAGGATATCTGGAGGGAGTTCTGGATGAAAATGGAAGGATATGCTTAAAACAATAGGAATCTGTATGATCCTGCTCTCAGGTGCAGGTCTGGGGTTTAACAAAAGCAGGGAACTGGGAAACAGAAAAAAACACCTGGAAATGCTTATGAGAATGATTATCCTGCTTAAAGGAGAAATACGTTATGGAAATACGTCTCTGTACGATGCCTTTACCGGAGCAGCCGGCAAATTGGAGGGAAAGTACAGAGAATTTTTTTTGAATACAGCAGAGGAGATAAAAAAGAAAAAAGGAAAACCTTTTGGGGAGATTTTTCGCAGCTGTGCCCGGGAAAGTCTGGATGATCAGAATTTTACCAGAGAAGAAAAAGAAAAAATCTTTTCCCTGGGGGAGAGACTGGGATATTTGGGAATGGATATGCAGCTTCGCCAGCTTCAGCTTCTGGAGGAGGATGTGGAAAATGAAATACAGGAACTGAATAAAGATCTGAAAGAAAAGAAAAAATTGTATCAGAGTCTGGGAATCCTGCTGGGTATTTTGCTGGCAGTACTGGTAGCATAAAAATAACAGGAAAGGAAGAGAAAGATATTGGAGGTCAGTATTATTTTTAAAATAGCTGCTGTGGGAATTCTGGTCTCTGTTCTCTGCCAGATTCTTAAACACAGTGGAAGGGAAGAACAGGCATTTCTGGTAAGCCTGGCGGGACTTTTAATGGTTCTGTTCTGGATCATTCCCTACATATATAAACTGTTTGAAGATATCCAGCAGTTATTTGTGCTGTGAAACAGGCCATCTCTGCATTCAGAAAGGCAGGATTGAGGAGAATATGGATATAATTAAAATTTCAGCCCTAGGAATCTGTGGTGTGATGTTGGGATTTCTGTTAAAAGGCACCAGGCCGGAATATGCTTCCCTTGTCACTATGACTATAGGTCTGACGATCCTGGGACTGGCAGCAGGTAAGGTGGCTTATTTGTTTGAAACTTTGGACAGACTAAGAAAGAGTGTCTCCATTGATGGAAGTTATATAGCCATTTTGCTGAAAATCATTGGTGTGACCTATATCGGACAATTTTGTGCATCTATCTGTAAGGATGCAGGGTATCAGGCAATCGGGGCACAGATCGAGCTTTTCTGTAAACTGTCAGTGATGGTACTCAGTATGCCGGTCTTATTGGCAATTCTGGATACTATTTCGGAGTTTATGGTATGAGGTGCCTCCGGAGGATAGTCAGGATATTGGGAGCTGCCCTGCTGCTTTGGATCTGTCTCTGTCAGGTGCAGGCTGCAGGAGCACAGACAGATACCGAAGATGCAGAAATATCGGTGGTTCAGGAAGAACTTTTGGGACAGATAGAATTAGAGGAAATCCAGAAACTGGTAGATGGAATTCTGGATGAGAAAAGCTTTTCGATAAAAGATGCAGTGATGAATATGATGAAGGGGGAAGAACCTATTTCAAAAGAAGCAGTGCAGGATATGGTGCGCAGCTTCTTTTTTTCAGGAATAAACCAGGAGAAAGGAATGCTTTTTCGCATTTTACTTTTGATACTTCTGGCTGCAGTGCTGTCGAACTTTGCAGATGTATTTGAAAATGGATATGCAGGAAATGTAAGTTTTTATATTGTGTATCTGGTGTTGTTTATGACTCTTATGGAGAATTTTGCAAATCTTGGAAACTCTCTGACAGAATATCTTGTTTCTCTGACAGAACTTATGAGGGTTCTGGCCCCTGCATATTTTATTGCCACAGCTGCTTCTGCGGGAGCTTCCACAGCAACTGTTTTTTATGAGGTTGCGATGTTACTTATCTGGACAATTCAGTGGTTCCTGGTCTATATACTTTTACCGGGAGCAAAGATATGTGTTCTATTGAAGCTGGTGAACCATCTGTCCAGAGAAGAAATGCTGGGAAAAATGGCGGAGCTTTTGGAGATAATGATAAACTGGGGATTGAAAACTTTGTCAGGTACAGCTGTAGGACTGCAGGTTATAAGAAATCTGGTAGCTCCTGTGATGGATTCGCTGAAACGTTCTGTGATCGGAAAGACGGCTGCAGCAATACCGGGAATCGGAAATGCTGTGAATACGATTACAGAATTGGTGCTTACCAGTGCAGTACTGGTAAGGAATAGTCTGGGAGGAGTGAGTCTGGTACTGCTTGCAACAGCAGGACTGGGACCGATTTTGCATTATGGATTTCTTTCCTTGTCTTATCGATTTCTGGCAGCTCTGGCTCAGCCGGTTTCAGATAAAAGGATCGTTGGGGCATTAAGTTCCATGGGGGAAGGCTGTGCTATCCTTCTGAAGATTTTGTTTACAGCGGAATTGCTGTGCATGCTTGCGTTTCTGATCCTGCTGGCAGGAGGCTGAACAAAATTGCTGTGAGAAAAATGAAAACAGTTGGATCGGGGGAATTATGAAAGAAATTGTTTATCAGTGGGTGAAAAATCTGGCAGTTTTTTATATTTTGCTGACAGTAGTTCTTCACCTGATACCGGATAAGAAATATGACAGATATGTGCGTCATTTTATGGGGCTGTTGCTGATTGTTATGATGAGTGCACCGGTGTTTATGCTTTTGGGTAAAAGTGGGAAGATGATAGAGAGCTTTCAGATGAATTTCAATCAGGAGAATGAAAAAAGAGAAGAAAGGGAAGTGGAAAATCTTCAGATGATATATCTCCGGAAAGGATATGCTGCAGAGCTTCAGAAAAAAATCACGGAATCTTTAAAAAACTGTGGCATAGAAGTACAGGATGTGGAAGTAAATATAGAAGGAGAGAAATTCAAGGCAATGATCACAGTGGACAAAGAGACCACCGGGGAACAGAAAGGAAGGATTGCAGATGATCTCAGGGAAAAATGGGGATTCAGGGAAGGGGAATATAGTATCCAGACTGAAGAATATGACTCCCGGGCAGTGGATCATTCTGCTTCTGCTGGGGTTACTGCTGGCAGTGGCAGCCCTGCCTGTGGCTGAAGGACAACAAAAGTCTGCCATTTCTTTCGCAAAAGATTCAGACAGTGAAGAAAAAAATCAGCTGGAGAAAAAACTGGAGAGTATTCTTGAGAACATGGAAGGGGTGGGAAAGGTGCAGGTGATGTTGATGACAGATGAGAAAAACAGTGGGGAAAGCTTTATGGAGTCTGCAAGGATACAGGTTACAGGAGTTCTTATTTCTGCCCAGGGAGGAGAAAATCCGGTAACAGTACATAAGATTCAGCAGGCAGTAATGGCATTATTTCAGGTAGAAGCCCATAAAATAAAAATAGTAAAAATGAAATGAGGAGAATAATGTGAAAAAAGTCATCAAAAAAAATCAGGTAATCATCACCTCGCTGGCCATTCTCATTGCTGTGGCCGGATATCTGAATTTCGCAGATGTGGATCTTGGGGTCAAGGATAAGGAGGCCAGTACGGACAGCAGCAGTATCCTGGAGGATGCAGGGTATGATCTGACAGATTCGGAGGACACCAGTACCCCTGGAGAAGCAGTTCTTACGGGAGCTGACAGCTTTGCGGCACAGGCAAGGATAAGCAGAGAACAGACCCGTTCCCAGAATAAGGCAGATCTGCAGGATATCATCAATAATAAGGATATTGATGATGAGAAAAAACAGGAGGCCATTCAGACTATGGTGTCCATGACAGATATTACCGAAAAGGAAGCGGCAGCAGAACTTCTCCTGGAAGCAAAGGGATTTGAAGATGTGATCGTCAATCTGACAGGAGAAACTGCAGATGTGGTAGTGCCGGAAGAAGAACTTTCTCAGGCACAGAGAGCACAGATTGAAGATATTGTAAAACGTAAAACCGGAATCGCACCGGAAAATATAGTGATCACACCTCTGAATCAGAGTGAAGAGGATGCAGGGGATGAAGAAGTAGAAGAAGATGAGGCAGAACAGACAGAAGAAACCGATCAGCAGACAGAAGAGACAGCTGCTTCACCTTATGAAGATTCGGTGGTTGATTCTACAGACATATATGACTAGAAAATAGAAAATGATCCTGTACATTGGCTCTTGACAGGCTGCTATGGCATATACTAGAATAGGAATGCTGTAAAAAAATAATGATAATTAAGAAGAAAGAGAGTTCAGGAGGCCGAACGTGTCTAAATATACCAACGAAATAGAAAAGAGAAGAACATTTGCCATTATTTCCCACCCGGATGCAGGTAAAACTACATTGACTGAAAAATTTCTGCTGTATGGCGGGGCAATCAATCTTGCCGGAAGTGTAAAGGGCAAGGCAACTGCCCGCCATGCAGTATCAGACTGGATGGAGATCGAGAAGGAGAGAGGTATTTCTGTCACCTCTTCTGTACTTCAGTTCCATTATGATGGATATTGTATTAATATTCTGGATACTCCGGGACATCAGGATTTCTCTGAGGATACCTATCGTACTTTAATGGCTGCGGATTCTGCTGTCATGGTTATTGACGGCTCCAAGGGTGTGGAGGCTCAGACACGTAAGCTGTTTAAGGTATGCGTGATGCGTCATATTCCGATTTTTACTTTTATCAATAAAATGGACAGGGATGCAAATGATACCTTTGATCTTCTGGACGAAATAGAGAAGGAACTGGGGATTGCAACCTGTCCTGTTAACTGGCCTATCGGTTCCGGTAAGAAATTCAGGGGTGTATATGACCGCAATACAAAGGAAATCCTTACTTTCTCTGATACTCAGAAGGGAACCAAGGAAGGTGTGATCCAGGCAATCCCGTTAAATGACAGCCGTTCAGATGAGGTGATGGACCCGGAGCAGAAAGCACAGCTTCTGGATGAGATTGAGCTTCTGGATGGTGCAAGTGCTGATTTTGACCAGGAGCTTGTGAGTAAAGGTAAGCTTACCCCTGTATTTTTTGGATCTGCCCTGACTAACTTTGGTGTGGAAACATTTCTGGAGCATTTCCTTCAGATGACCACTTCTCCTTTGGCAAGAACATCAGATGAGGGTCTGATTGATCCTATGGATGATGATTTTTCTGCCTTTGTGTTCAAAATTCAGGCAAATATGAACAAGGCCCACAGAGACAGAATTGCATTTATGCGAATCTGCTCCGGTAAGTTTGACGCTTCCCAGGAGGTATATCATGTGCAGGGAGAGAAGAAAATGCGTCTTCTTCAGCCTCAGCAGATGATGGCAGAATCCCGTCATGTGGTAGATGAGGCTTATGCAGGGGATATTATCGGTGTGTTTGACCCGGGTATTTTTTCTATTGGTGATACCATCTGTGCACCAGGCAGAAAGTTTGCTTTTGAGGGAATTCCTACCTTTGCACCGGAGCATTTTGCCAGGGTACGTCAGATTGATACCATGAAGAGAAAGCAGTTTGTAAAGGGAATCAACCAGATTGCCCAGGAGGGTGCGATCCAGATTTTCCAGGAATTTAATACAGGTATGGAAGAAATCATTGTTGGTGTGGTAGGTGTACTGCAGTTTGATGTGTTGAAATACCGTCTGGAAAACGAATACAATGTGGACATCCGTCTGGAAAACCTTCCGTATGAACATATCCGTTGGATTGCAAATAAAGAAGAAATCAATGTGGAGAAGATCACAGGAACCTCTGATATGAAGAAAGTAACGGATCTTAAGGGAAATCCACTCCTCCTTTTTGTCAATGCATGGAGTGTGGGAATGACAGAAGACAGAAACCCGGGCTTAATATTAACAGAATTCAGCAAATAACCCTTTTCAATCGTTTTTCAATTTGATATAATATATAAAAATATTGGTTTATTGTCTCCGAATTTTTATGTTTTGGGGGCATCAATGAATTCCGTAGGAGGGTTTCCAATGGCAGAAAAAAGAACAACATATAAAATACAGGATTTAGGCGGCATTGGTGAGGTTCAGATTGCAGATGAAGTGGTTGCTATTATAGCAGGACTTGCTGCTACAGAGGTGGAAGGAGTTGCTTCCATGGCAGGGAATATTACCAATGAACTGGTAAGCAAGCTTGGAATGAAGAATCTTTCCAAGGGTGTAAAGGTTACCGTATTAGAGGGCGTTGTGACAGTAGATCTGAACCTGAATATTGAATATGGAAAGAATATCCTGGAGACCAGTAAAAAGGTTCAGGAGAAGGTTAAATCTTCCATTGAGAATATGACAGGGCTGGAAGTTGCAGATGTAAATATTCACATTGCCAGTGTAGATATGGAGAATGAAAAAGGAAAGTAACCCTTTCCTTTTTTCTGTTACATACATGGTACTGTCGCCGTCAGGCGGCATGTCTGTTTAGGAGGAATTATGCGAAGAAGAGAGCAGAGAGAACATATATTTAAGCTTCTGTTCATGACAGAATTTAATTCAGAGGAAGAGATGAATGAGCAGCTCTCCCTCTATTTTGACAGCCTGGAGGAACTGGCTGAAAAAGATCAGGAGTATATGCGGGAGAAATATAAGCATGTACTGGAGCATCTGGATGAAATTGATGCACTTTTAAATGAGACAAGTAAGGGCTGGAAAACAAAAAGGATGAGCCGTGTGGATCTTACTGCCCTGCGTCTGGCTGTATATGAACTGAAGTTTGATAAAAATGTACCTACAGGGGTGGCTATCAATGAGGCTGTGGAGCTTGCCAAGAATTTCGGCGGTGACACATCAGGCTCCTTTGTAAACGGTATCCTTGGCAAGATTGCCAAAGACGAAGATACTAAAGTCGAAGATACCAAAGTCGAAAGTGAAGAGAAAACAGAATGAAAAATGCATATTCTGTAGGCCAGGTAAACCGTTATGTAAAGAACATGTTTACCCAGGATTTTTTTCTGCAGAAGATATATGTAAAAGGAGAGGTGTCCAATTGTAAATATCATACAAGCGGGCACATCTATTTTTCCCTGAAGGATGAAACCGGTACAATGAGCTGTGTGATGTTTGCAGGGCACAGAAGAGGGCTGGCTTTTTCCATGAAGGATGGGGATAAGGTGATCGTTGGTGGTTCTGTTGATGTATATGAAAGGGACGGACGATATCAGCTTTATGCGAAGGAAATAACTCTGGAGGGAGCAGGAGCTCTGTATGAGAGATACCTGGCATTAAAGCAGGAACTTGAGGAAATGGGAATGTTTGCCGGAGAGTATAAACAGCCCATTCCCAAGTTTATCAGACGTCTGGGTGTAGTGACAGCTCCTACGGGTGCTGCTGTGCAGGATATCAGAAACATTTCATACCGCAGAAATCCCTATCTTCAGATTATTCTGTACCCTGCACTTGTACAGGGAGCAGGCGCGGCAGAGAGCATTGTGAAGGGCATCCGTATGCTGGATGGGTTAAATGTGGATGTGATCATTGTCGGCAGAGGTGGAGGATCTATTGAAGATCTCTGGGCATTCAATGAGGAAATTGTGGCAAGAGCAATTTTTGAATGCAGAACCCCGGTTATTTCTGCAGTGGGACATGAGACAGATTTTACAATTGCAGATTTTGTGGCAGATCTGAGAGCTCCTACGCCATCGGCTGCGGCAGAGCTGGCAGTGAATGATTACAGAAGTGTGGTAGAATCGGTTTCTGCTTACAGACAGAGAATGTACCGGGCTATAAGTACACATCTGGATTTTTACAGGAGCAGACTGGCGAATTTTAGTACAAAGTTTGGCTATCTGAGTCCGGAGTACAGGCTGAGAGAGCAGAGGCAGCGTCTGGCAGATACAGAGAGCAGTCTGCAGAATGCAATGGAAGGAAAGCTTAAGGAGAACAGACACAGGCTTTCGCTGTATGTGGAGCGTTTTACAGGGCTATCTCCTTTGCGTAAGCTGAATCAGGGCTTTTCTTATGTGGCAGACCGGGAAAAAAGGACGCTGACAAGTGTAAAACAGGTAAAAAACGGGGATACCATTTATATATCTGTAACAGATGGAACGATAGAAGCAAAGGTGAACAGCATCAAAAAGGAGGAGCGTATCCATGTCCAAGGATAAGAGCAATGATCAGGTACCGGAAGAAAAGACTCTGGAGGAGGCTTTTACAGAGCTTGACGGACTGGCAGAAAAACTGGAGGACAGAGAAACCTCACTGGAGGATTCTTTCCGGTTTTACAGACAGGGGATGGAGCTTTTGAAATTTTGCAGTGAGAAGCTGGATACTGTGGAGAAAAAGATGCTGCAGATAAATGAGGATGGGACATTCAGTGAATTTTCAGGAAGAATTGACTAAAAAAACCGAAGAAATAGAAGCTGTGATCAGGGAATACCTTCCTGCAGAAGAGGGCTTCTCCAGAACTATGGCTCAGGCTATGAATTACAGTATGCTGGCAGGAGGCAAGCGCCTTCGTCCCATGCTGATGCAGGAAACTTTCAGGCTGTTTGGAGGCAGCGGGAAGCTGGTAAAGCCTTTTATGGCAGGAATGGAGATGATCCATACCCATTCTCTGATCCATGATGATCTTCCGGCTCTGGATAATGATGATTACCGGAGAGGCAGGCTGACCACACATAAGGTTTATGGAGAAGCTATGGGTATCTTAAGTGGAGTGGCACTTTTGAATTATGCCTATGAAACTATGCTGCAGGCATTTGCTATGGCAGAAACTCTTCGGCAGAAGGATGCTGTGATAGGTGCATTGCAGGTAATGACTGCGAAGACAGGGATCCACGGCATGCTTGGCGGCCAGAGTGTAGATGTGGAGAATGACGGCAAAGCTCTGGAAAAAGATATGCTGGATTATATTTATGAGAATAAAACCTCTGCACTGATCGAGGCTTCCATGATGACCGGCGCTATTCTGGCTGGTGCTGATGCAGAGCAGGTATCGGTGATAGAGCAGGCGGCAAAAAGAATCGGACTGGCCTTTCAGATCCAGGATGATATCCTGGATGTGACCAGTACAGATGAAGAACTTGGAAAACCGGTTCACAGTGATGAGAAGAACCATAAGGTTACTTATGTAACACTTTTTGGAATAGAAAAGGCGGCAGCACAGGTTGCCGGACTTTCGGCAGAGGCAGTAGCGCTGCTGGAAAGCCTGAATAAGAATAATGAATTTCTGTATTTACTGGTGGAAAAGCTGGTAAATCGCAGAAAATAAAGGAAGGATACAAATGATTCTGGAAAAAATCAAAAAACCCAATGATATCCACAGGATACCTTTGGCAGATTTTCCGCTCCTGGCAGATGAAATCAGAGATTTTTTAATTCAGTCCGTAAGTAAGACAGGAGGACATCTTGCTTCCAACCTGGGTGTGGTAGAGATGACCCTTGCGCTGCATAATGTACTGAATTTTCCGGAAGACAAGCTGATCTGGGATGTGGGACATCAGGCCTATACACATAAGATCCTTACCGGAAGAAAAGAACAATTTACAAATCTCCGGCAGGAAGGTGGCCTAAGCGGATTTCCCAAGAGAAATGAGAGTGATTGCGATTCTTTTGATGCAGGTCACAGTTCTAATTCTATTTCTGCAGGTCTGGGGTACGTGCGTGCCAGGGATATCCTGGGACAAAAATATACCGTGGTTTCTGTGATCGGTGACGGTGCCCTTACAGGTGGTATGGCCTATGAAGCATTAAACAATGCGGCAGATTTAAAAACCAATTTTATTATTATTATTAATGATAATAATATGTCTATTTCCAGAAATGTAGGTGGAATGTCTACTTACCTCAGTGCTCTGAGAACTGCAGAAGCCTATACAGGGATGAAGCTTGGAGTGACGAAGACTCTGAAAAAGATTCCCAGGGTAGGGGAAGCCGTGGTTGATACCATGAGAAAGACAAAGAGCAGTATTAAACAGCTTTTTATTCCCGGTATGCTTTTTGAGAATATGGGCCTTACTTATCTGGGCCCGGTAGATGGTCACAATATGCGTCAGATGATGAAGCTTTTTAATGAGGCAAAACGGGTAGAGGGCCCGGTGGTGGTTCATGTCCTCACAAAGAAAGGAAGAGGCTATGCACCGGCCAGTAACCATCCGGCACGTTTTCACGGCACAGGTCCTTTTGACATCAAGACAGGCCGTGTGCTGGAGAAGAAAAAGAGTCCCACATACACGGATGTGTTTGCGAAAAAGATAGTTTCTCTGGGAGAAAAAAATAAAAAGCTGGCAGCGATCACAGCTGCCATGCCTGATGGTACAGGTCTGGTAGAATTTGGAAAAAGATTTCCGGATAGATTTTTTGACGTAGGAATTGCAGAGGAGCACGCCGTAACTTTTGCAGCAGGGCTGGCATTAGGAGGGATGATTCCTATTGTTGCCATTTATTCTTCATTTTTACAGAGAGCAGTAGATCAGATGCTTCATGATGTCTGTATGCAAAATCTTCATGTGATTTTTGCAATAGACCGTGCTGGTCTGGTAGGGGCTGACGGAGAAACTCATCAGGGATGCTTTGATCTGTCTTATTTATCCATGATGCCCAATATGAAGGTACTGGCACCAAAGAATGCAGCTGAACTGGAACAGATGCTGGAATATGCAGTAGACTGTGAAGGTCCTGTGGCAATTCGCTATCCAAGAGGCTGTGCTTATCAGGGACTGACAGATTACAGGGCACCTGTGATAACTGGAAAAAGTGAGATCATTGCCAAGGGAAAAGAAATCGCAGTGCTGGGAGTGGGAAGTATGCTTTCGGATTGCGAAAAGGTCTGTCAAGGGCTGAGAGAAGACGGGTATGATCCTACATTAGTGAATGTAAGGTTCGTAAAGCCACTGGATGTGGAGCTTCTGGACTGTCTTGCAGGAGACCACAGACTGTTTGTGACTGTTGAGGAGAATGTAAAAAGCGGTGGATATGGAGAGCATGTAGCTGCCTATATGGAGGCATGCCACCCGGAAAGCCGGGTACTTACTGCTTCAGTGTGGGATCATTTTGTACCTCAGGGTAAAGTAGAAAGCCTGCGTGCAAAGATCGGACTGGGAGTGGAAGATATCCGGGAGTCCATAGAAAACAGTGAGGTTTTGAAGAAAAAATGAAAAAGCGATTGGATATGCTCATGATGGATCGTGCCCTTGCACCTTCCAGGGAAAAGGCAAAAGCGTATATCATGGCAGGAGATGTATATGTAGATGGTCAGAAGGAAGACAAGGCAGGAACAATGTTTCCTGAGACCGTAAAAATAGAAGTAAGGGGAAATACACTTCCCTATGTAAGCAGAGGCGGCCTGAAGCTGGAAAAAGCAATGAAGAATTTTGATGTGACTCTGGAAGGCAAGGTCTGCATGGATGTGGGAGCGTCCACAGGGGGATTTACAGACTGCATGCTCCAGAACGGGGCTGTGAAGGTATATTCTATTGATGTAGGATATGGACAGCTGGACTGGAAACTTCGCAATGATCCAAGGGTAGTCTGCATGGAGAAAACCAATATCCGTTATGTGCTTCCGGAAAATCTGGAAGGTCCGGCAGATTTTTCTTCCATTGATGTTTCTTTTATTTCTCTTACCAAAGTACTTCTGCCTGTGAGAAATCTTCTCACAGAAGAGGGAGAAATCGTGTGCCTGATTAAACCTCAGTTTGAGGCAGGACGTGAGAAAGTAGGTAAAAAAGGAGTTGTGCGGGATCCGGCGGTTCACAGAGAAGTGATCGAGAAGGTACGGGACTATGCTATGAGTATTTTCATGGAGCCTTGTCATCTTTCGTTCTCCCCTATTAAAGGACCGGAGGGCAATATTGAGTATCTGCTCCATTTGAAAAAGCATCCGGAGGGCAGTGAGATCACGGACAGTCTGCAGGTATCGGTGGAGGAAGTTGTTGCAGCTGCCCATGGGGAGCTGGATAAATAGTAATCCGGAGAAAAGAATTAACAGGAACGAATATTATGGACAGGTTTTATATTATTACAAACAGTGACAAGGATCCGGAATTTGCGTTTACAGGCAGGATTGTAGAATATCTGGAAAAATTTCATAAAAGCTGTACTGTGCAGCAGGCATCCAGAAAACAGGAGGGAAACTTTCATTATACGGATCCCTCTAAAATTCCGGAGGATACAGAATGCATTATTGTTCTGGGAGGAGACGGAACACTGCTTCAGGCTGCCAGAGATATGGTGCACAAAGACATTCCTCTTCTGGGTATTAATCTGGGACATCTGGGATTTCTGGCAGAGGTTGACCAACAGTCTCTGTACAGTGCACTGGATAAGCTGATGGCTGGAGATTATGAGATTGAAGAAAGAATGATGCTGGAGGGATCTGTCTATCGGGGACAAAAGCTCATAGGCAGGGATATTGCCCTGAATGATATTGTGATCGGCAGAGATGGACATCTGAGAGTGGTACGTTTTAAAAACTATGTGAATGATGTCTATCTGAATTCCTATAATGCAGATGGTATCATTATTTCCACTCCTACAGGTTCTACAGGCTACAGCCTTTCGGCGGGAGGTCCTATTGTGTCTCCAAGCGCGGAAATGACCATTATGACTCCGGTTGCACCTCATACACTGAATACCAGGAGTGTCATTTTTCCGGCAGAAGATGTGATCACTGTAGAAATCGGCAAGGGCCGGCATAATGACTGTGAAAAAGGACTGGCTTCCTTTGACGGTGATACCACGATCCCTATGGTTACCGGGGATTGTATCATTATACGGCGGGCCGATGCGAAAACCAGAATCCTGAAGCTGAACCATTTAAGCTTTGTGGAAGTTCTTCGAAGAAAAATGCGTGACAGTTAAGGAGGAAAGGTCATGAAGGTAGCAAGACATGAAAAAATTATAGAACTGATTCATCAATATGAGATAGATACGCAGGAGGAGCTGGCTTCCAGATTGAATGAAGCCGGATTTAAGGTTACACAGGCTACGGTGTCCAGAGATATCCGTGCATTGAAGCTTACCAAGGTGGCAGGAAAGGATGGAAAATCCAGATATGCCATTATTAATAATGATTCCGGAAGTCTGGGGGCAAAATATACAAGGGTATTGGAAGACACTCTGCTTTCCATTGATGTAGGGCAGAATATTATTGTGATTAAGACCGTTTCAGGAATGGCCATGGGAGTAGCAGCAGCGTTGGATGCACTGCATTGGCCGGAGATTCTTGGCTGTATTGCCGGGGATGATACCATCATGTGTGCAGCTAAGAATTCTGATATGGCTCTGGGTGCGGCAGAGAAGCTGAGAAGCTTTGTGCGTCTGAACATGTAATGACAGGTTTTTACCGATAACAGTTATGAGAACAGTAACAGGAGGCAGGAAATGTTATCTCATCTCCACGTAAAAAATCTTGCACTGATAGAAGAAATAGAAGTAGAATTTGGTCCGGGACTTAATATCCTTACAGGTGAGACCGGTGCCGGAAAATCCATTCTGCTGGGCTCCATGCAGTTGATCCTGGGAGCCAAGACATCAAAAAACATGATAAGAGAAAATGCGCCCTATGCCCTGGTGGAACTGCTTTTTCAGATAGAGAATGAGAAAGTGGCTCAGGCATTGAAAACACTTGATATTTATCCAGAGGATGGTCAGGTTCTTCTTTCCAGAAAAATTATGGAGGGAAGAAGTATCAACAAAATTAACGGTGAGACAAGTACAGTAAGTCAGATGAAGGCAGCAGCAGCCTGTCTTTTGGATATTCATGGACAGCATGAGCACCAGTCCCTGTTATATCAGGATAAGCAGCTTTCTATTCTGGATGCTTATGGAAGAGAAAAAATTTTACCGGTAAAAGAAAAGGTTCAGGAGGCTTTCCGCGAATACAGTGCATGTAGGGCAGAGCTGAAATCCATGGATATGGATGAAGAGCAGAGAAACCGTGAGATTGCTTTCCTTGAATTTGAAATCAAAGAGATTGAAAAAGCCAACCTCAGACCTGGAGAGGACGAGGAACTGGAGCATATATACCGGAAAATGAATAATGGAAAGCAGATTGTAGATTCTCTTCAGATTGTACATAATCTCACAGGCTACGAGGCAAAGGAGGGAGCAGGTGAGACTGTGGGGGAAGCTTTGCGTGAGCTTGCTCGTGTGACACAGTATGATTCTGAATTGAATACTCTGGAGGAAACTCTTACTTCTGTGGATGGTCTGTTGAACGATTTTAACAGGGAGTTGTCTGCATATCTGGAAGAGCTGACCTTTGATGAAGGTGAGTTCTATGAGACAGAAAGACGTTTGGATTTGATTAATGGCCTGAAAGCAAAGTATGGACGTGAAATAAAGGATATTTTTGTTTACAGAGATCAACAGAAGGAAAAACTGGAAAAATTACACAAATATGAAGAAAATTTACAGGAACAGAAAAACAGACTGGAAAAGCTGGAAGCTGTTTTACTGAAGAATTCGAATGAATTATCCAAAATCCGCAAAGAATATAGTGAACAATTGGAAAAAACGGTTATACAGGGATTGAAGGATCTTAATTTTCTGGATGTAAATTTTGCCATTGATTTTCAGAAAAAAAAGAATTATACAGATAACGGACTGGATGATATTCAGTATCTGATCTCCACCAATCCCGGGGAAAGCCTGAAGCCTTTGGGACAGATCGTATCCGGTGGTGAGCTTTCCAGAATTATGCTTGCACTGAAGGCAATTCTGGCAGACAGAGATCAGATCGAGACATTGATCTTTGATGAGATCGATACAGGAATCAGCGGTAGGACAGCACAGAAGGTATCTGAGAAAATGACGGTGATCGGAAGAAACCATCAGGTAATCTGCATTACCCATCTGCCCCAGATCGCCGCAATGGCAGACAGTCATTTTGAAATTGAAAAGCATTTAAGAGGAACAGAGACCATCACACAGATCCATGTGCTTCAGGAAGAGGATTCCATCCGGGAACTGGCTCGTCTCCTTGGCGGTGCGGAAATCACACCGGCAGTTTTTGAAAATGCCAAAGAAATGAAAGAATTGGCACAGAAACAAAAAAATACAAGATTGAAATAAATCAGGAAACCATATACTAAGAGAGGATAACCTTTGAGAAAAGGCATTCTCTCTTATTTTTTGTACCCAAAATCCGAAAGAAAGGATGGATAGAGATGAACAGAAGAAAAAAATACAAAATTTTTATCCTGTGCTGGCTGGCTTTGGATCTGATGACTATGGCGTGGCTGGGCTACAGGTACCTGGACAGACAGATTCCCGATGAACTCCAGATTTCCAGGGGAGAAACTGTGAGTGTATCTGCGTTGCTGGATCATCCACTGGTAAGCTTTGAAGAAGCTATAGAGGTATCAGCAGACGGAAGCTATACCCTTCCCTGTAAAATTCTGGGGTATATTCCTTTTAAAAGTATAAAGGTCACTCCTGTGGATGATAAAGCTGTATATGTCAGTGGAAGCACAGTGGGAATTTATCTCAGAACCAGGGGCGTTCTTGTGGTGGATACCGGGGAAATCCAGTCTCAGAATGGAGAGACGAAAGAACCCTCCAAAGGTATTGTCAAACCGGGAGATTATATTTTGTCCATGAATGAAGAACAGATAAAAGATAAAAAGGAACTGATCCGTGATCTGGATGAACTGGATGGAACTCAGGTACAGCTGGAGTTAAACAGAGAGGGAGAAATCCTTCCGGTCTCTGTAACTCCGGTGAAGGATTCCAGGGGCGCTTATAAGCTGGGACTTTGGGTGAGAGATGATACTCAGGGAATCGGAACCCTCACTTATGTGGATGAGCAGGGAAAGTACGGAGCTCTGGGACATGGGATCAGTGATGTGGACACAGCAGGACTTCTGGATATTCAGGAAGGAACTTTATATAAAGCCCAAATTTTGGCAGTGTCCAGAGGCAGAAGGGGAAATCCAGGTGAACTTGCCGGAATGATCCGTTATGATAACAGTAATGTGCTGGGAAGTATACAGGAAAACTGTAAAAACGGAATATATGGACAGATGAATTTGTCTGATGCACAGAAACTTAGTCTGGTGAAGATGCCGGTAGCTCATAAGCAGGAGATAGAGACCGGACCGGCACTAATTAGATGCAGTGTGGATGGACAGGTAAAAGAATATGAAGCACAGATCAAACGGATCGATCTGAATCATGAGGATTCCAATAAAAGCTTTATCCTGCAGGTAACAGACGAAGAGCTGCTGGAGAAAACAGGAGGAGTAGTACAGGGGATGAGCGGATCTCCGGTCATACAGAATGGGAAGTTGGCAGGAGCGGTGACTCATGTGTTTGTACAGGATTCTACCAGCGGATATGGGATTTTTGCTGAGACTATGATGGAACATGAAAACTATAAAATGACATAGATGATACAATTGCTGTCGAAGGTAAACTTATCATATCGAATCCTGAAGATTTCGGTATGAAAAAGGCAAAACAGCTCGATGGAAAATGGCCTGTACTGCCCTGTTTCGGCTTGATTTCTCCCTTCTTATTCCACTATAATAGTTGATGTGCCAAAAAAAAGAAACTAATTGACAGGATTTTTAAGCAGGGAGGAGACAGGCCTCATGGAAAAATTAAATGTGGCAGTTGCGGATGATAATGAGAAAATGGTGGAAATACTTGGTCAAATCATAGAAGAAGATAAAGACCTGGAATTGGTGGGAAAAGCTCACAATGGTGAAGAAATCTGTAAGATTATACGGGAGAAAGAACCGGATGTTGTAGTATTGGATATTATTATGCCGAAGATGGATGGGCTGGCAGTTATGGAGCAATTTGTACATAACAGTAATCTGAAGAAAATCCCGGCGTTTATTGTGGTTTCGGCAGTGGGAAAAGAGAGGATCACAGAGGATGCGTTCAGTCTGGGGGCGGATTATTATGTGTTGAAGCCTTTTGATAACCGAATGCTGCTTAACCGGATTAAGCATATACGAAGTATAGGAGAAAAGAAATACAGAGAAATCAACAGGCAGCCGGCAAAACAGGAGGAAAGCAGTGTGGCTTTGGGAAACCTGGAGACAGATGTGACAAATATTATCCATGAGATTGGCGTACCGGCTCATATTAAGGGGTATCAGTATCTGCGGGATGCGATTATTTTGTCAGTAAATGATATGGAAATGTTAAATTCTATCACAAAGATCCTGTATCCGACCATTGCAAAAAAACATCAGACTACTTCCAGCCGGGTAGAACGGGCAATCCGTCATGCGATTGAAGTGGCCTGGAGCAGAGGAAAAATGGATACGATAGATGCACTGTTTGGCTATACGGTAAGCACAGGAAAAGGAAAACCTACAAATTCAGAATTTATAGCACTGATAGCGGATAAAATCAGACTGGAATATAAAAATCGCTCTTTTCAATAGTCAAAAATTGGGGTATAATTATTTTAACAAAGGCTACCAAGGAGGGGTATACACATGAAAAATATCTTATTTGCAACATCTGAAGCAGTGCCGTTTATTAAAACGGGAGGACTTGCCGATGTAGCAGGCGCTCTGCCGAAATGTTTTGACAAAAAATATTTTGATGTACGTGTGATTTTACCGAAATATGCCTGTATGAAACAGGAATGGAAAGATAAAATGGATTATATCACACATTTCTACATGGATCTGGGGTACAAGAACTGCTATGTGGGAATTATGCATATGGAATATCAGGGGATTCAGTTTTATTTCATAGATAATGAATATTATTTTAGTGGTCCAAAACCTTACGACAGTGCACCATGGGATTTAGAAAAATTTGCTTTTTTCTCCAAGGCAGTTTTATCAGTTCTTCCGGTGATCGGTTTCCGGCCGGATGTGATCCACTGTCATGACTGGCAGACAGGTCTGGTTCCTGTATATCTCCATGACAGCTTTCAGCAGAATGAGTTTTTCTGGAATATAAAAACTGTTATGACCATACATAACCTGAAATTTCAGGGTGTTTGGGATGTTAAGACTGTACAGGATATTACAGGGCTTTCTGATTATTACTTTGCAGCGGATAAGCTGGAAGCTTATAAGGATGCCAATTTCCTGAAGGGCGGTATTGTATTTGCAGATGCGGTGACTACAGTCAGCAACACTTATGCTGAGGAAATAAAGACACCGTTCTATGGAGAACGTCTGGACGGACTGATGTGTGCCCGTGCCAACAGTCTCAGAGGTATTGTAAACGGAATTGATTACGATATTTTCAATCCGGAGACAGATTCCTGTATTGCACAGAATTATAATGCCACAACCTTCCGCAAGGAAAAAGTGAAGAATAAGATTCAGCTCCAGAGAGAACTGGGACTGGAGGAGAATCCGAAAGCAATGATGATTGGAATTGTTTCCCGTCTTACAGATCAGAAAGGATTTGACCTGATCGCTTATGTGATGGATGAGCTTTGTCAGGATGCAGTTCAGATTGTGGCATTGGGAACCGGTGATGAGAGATATGAAAATATGTTCCGCCATTTCGACTGGAAATATCATGGCAAGGTATCTGCACAGATTTATTATGATGAAGCACTTTCACATCGAATTTATGCAGCGTCTGATGCATTCCTTATGCCGTCATTGTTTGAACCATGTGGCTTAAGCCAGCTGATCAGTCTTCGATATGGTACGCTTCCTATTGTTCGTGAGACTGGCGGACTGAAAGATACGGTGGAACCATATAATGAGTATGAGGGAACTGGAACAGGATTTTCTTTCCGCAATTATAATGCCCATGAGATGTTGAATACAGTCCGGAATGCAGAACGTATTTTCTACGACAAAAAGCGGGAATGGAACAAGATGGTTGACCGTGCTATGGCAACAGATTTTTCATGGAATAATTCTGCACGTCAGTATGAAGAAATGTATAACTGGCTGATCGGAGAAAAATAAAAAAGAACGATACTGAAAGATAAAACAGGAAATGTGTGGATAAAAACATGTTTCCTGTTTCTTTTCTCAGATGTTGTCAGAAGGAAATGCTTGACAGACTGGAAAAAGTATAATACTATATTAACAGGGACACGAACATAGGTTCGAAATACGCTCAAGGAGATTAAATAGATGATTAATGAAGAAAAGCAGAAAGCGCTGGAGGCAGCGCTTGGACATATTGAAAAGCAGTATGGTAAGGGATCAGTAATGAAGCTGGGAGAATCCGGGGCAAATATGCAGGTAGAAACTGTACCCACAGGCTCCTTAAGCCTTGATATTGCATTAGGAGTAGGTGGTGTGCCGAAGGGTCGTATCATAGAGATTTATGGACCGGAGTCCAGTGGTAAGACTACAGTTGCCCTGCATATGGTGGCAGAGGTCCAGAAGAGAGGTGGAATTGCCGGATTTATTGATGCTGAGCATGCTCTGGACCCGGTATATGCCAAGAATATTGGTGTGGATATTGACAATTTATACATATCCCAGCCGGATAACGGAGAACAGGCATTGGAGATCACAGAGACTATGGTACGATCAGGTGCAGTGGATATTGTAATTGTGGATTCTGTAGCTGCACTGGTTCCAAAGGCAGAGATAGATGGAGACATGGGTGACAGCCACGTAGGTCTGCAGGCCAGACTGATGTCACAGGCTCTCCGTAAGCTTACTGCAGTTATCAGTAAATCCAATTGCGTGGTTATCTTTATCAATCAGCTTCGTGAAAAGGTTGGGGTTATGTTCGGTAATCCGGAGACTACTACCGGCGGTCGCGCGCTGAAATTTTATTCTTCTATCCGTCTGGATGTCCGCAGAGTTGAGACACTGAAGCAGGGCGGCGAGATGGTTGGTAACCATACCAGGATCAAGGTAGTGAAGAATAAGGTGGCGCCACCCTTTAAGCAGGCAGAATTTGATATTATGTTTGGGACAGGTATTTCCAAAGAGGGAGATATCCTGGATCTGGCAGCTGACTGCGGAATTGTAAATAAAAGTGGTGCATGGTATGCATACAACGGTGACAAGATCGGTCAGGGACGTGAGAATGCCAAGATATTCCTGAAGGAGCATACAGATATCTGTGATGAAATTGAAAAGCAGGTCAGGATCCATTATAATCTGCTTCCGGGGGAAAATGCAGAAGTTCAGTCAGACCCAGTTGGGGAAACTGAGGAATAAGTATGGAGCTTTTGGAAGAGGAACATAAAAAAGCAACCCGTAAAGCGATGCAGCTTCTGGAGCATATGGACCGTACAGAAAAGGGGCTGCGGGACAGGCTGGTGCAGAATGGATTTTCACAGACAGCGATTGAGGCTGCTATGGAGTATGTGAAATCCTATGGATATATTAATGATGAACGCTATGCCAGAACTTATATAGCATATCGAATGGATAGCAGGAGCCGTCAGAAGATCCTGCAGGAACTGATAGGAAAAGGAGTAGACAGAGACATTGCTGTGGCTGCCTGGGAAGCGGAGGCAGCTCTTAATACACCGGATGAGCATATGCTTTTAATAAAAACAGTGGAGAAAAAAATTGCTCCTGGTTCAGAGTTGAATGAGAGGGAAATGCGCCGCCTTTATGGTTATCTTATACGTCGGGGCTTTCAGGGTTCTGATATATCGCATGTTCTGGAGGAACTGGAGATAAAATTTAGCAGAAATTTTCTGAAAAACTTGACATAAGTATCAAAAAAAGATAAACTTGTATTGTTGTATTTGTACAATGAAAACTAAATAAGGAGGTGCTCCTGTGACAACAACAATTATTGTTGCAATTGTCGCTGTGGTAGTCGCGCTACTTATTGCGGTTCCTGTTACTTGCAAAATTGCTGTGAACAACAAAATTCAGAAGGACGCTGAAACAGTTGGAATAGCAGAAGACAAAGCAAGAAGCATCATAGATGAAGCTCTGAAAACAGCAGAAACTAAAAAAAGAGAAGCTTTATTGGAAGTGAAGGAAGAATCTCTCCGTACTAAAAATGAACTGGAGAAAGAAACCAAGGAACGAAGAAACGAACTGCAGAAGTATGAAAACCGTGTATTAGCTAAGGAATCTGCGGTGGACAAAAAAGCAGATGCAGTGGAGAAGCGTGAGGCGGAATGCACAGCGAGAGCAGCTGAGGTGCAGAAAAAAGAGAAACGAGTAGAAGAACTTGAGCAAAAAGGAGTACAGGAACTGGAACGAGTTTCAGGTCTGACCTCCGAACAGGCAAAAGAGGAACTGCTCAAATCTGTTGAAGATGATGTAAAAGTAGATGTAGCTAAGCTTTACAGAGAATTGGAAGGCAGAGCAAAGGAAGAAGCAGGAAAGAAAGCCAAAGAGTATGTGGTGAATGCCATTCAGAAGTGTGCAGTAGATCATGTTTCCGAGACTACTATTTCTGTAGTGCAGCTTCCAAGTGATGAGATGAAAGGCAGAATCATCGGACGTGAAGGTCGAAACATCCGTACACTGGAGACTTTGACTGGTGTGGATCTTATTATTGATGATACACCGGAGGCAGTTGTATTGTCAGCCTTTGACCCGATTCGACGTGAAGTGGCCAGAGTAGCTTTGGAGAAACTGATCGTAGATGGCCGAATTCATCCGGCCAGAATCGAGGAAATGGTTGAGAAGGCACAGAAGGAAGTAGAAGCCCAGATCCGTGAAGACGGTGAAACTGCTGCAATGGATGTGGGAGTTCATGGTGTTCATCCGGAATTGCTGAAGCTTCTGGGACGAATGAAATTCCGATCAAGCTATGGTCAGAATGCGTTGAAGCATTCTATTGAAGTAGCACAGCTGTCAGGAATGCTGGCTGGAGAGGTTGGAGTGGATGTCCGGATGGCAAAACGTGCAGGTCTTCTTCATGATATCGGTAAGTCGATTGACCATGAAGTAGAAGGCTCACATATTCAGATTGGTGTGGATCTTTGTAAGAAATATAAGGAATCCCCCATTGTCATCAATACAGTTGCATCCCATCATGGAGATGTAGAACCGGAATCACTGATTGCATGTATTGTACAGGCAGCGGATGCTATTTCAGCAGCCAGACCTGGTGCAAGACGTGAGACGCTAGAGACATATACAAACCGTCTGCAGCAGCTGGAAGATATTACAAACCAGTTCAAGGGCGTTGATAAATCTTTTGCTATTCAGGCAGGCAGAGAAATACGTGTAATGGTCGTACCGGAACATGTAAACGATGCAGATATGGTTCTTTTGGCACATGATATTGCGAAACAGATTGAATCAGAGCTTGAATACCCTGGTCAGATTAAAGTCAATGTGATCCGCGAAAGCAGAGCCATAGACTACGCTAAATAAATAGTTCTTTGCAGATATAAGCCTTGCAGATTGTGTAAAAACAGTCTGTAGGGCTTTTATTGTGCTACGTGAATCTGATGACAGACGGTTTTGAAAATAACAGATGCCACGCATAATTTTCCTGAGCAGGGAGTAGACTGGTACAGGGTGAAGTTATGGAAGAAAAAAAGAGATTTCCGGGCTTGATTTTGTGTATGTGTGGTTTCCTGCTGGGCAGTTTTATACCTAATTTGATCTGGAAAACAGAGTGGCATCAGGGAACTCTGGAAGCAATCTATTATCTGACATCATTTACTGCATCGGGAAGTGTGTCAGGGGTAGAATATCTGAAAGAGATTATAAAGTTCAGGGGAAGCCTTTGGAGTTTATGTATGATCTGTGGATTTTCTGTTTTTGGGGCACCATTGGCAGTGACAGGGCTTCTGATCCTGGGATGCCGGATAGGGATGGTGATTGCTGTCTCGATTCTGGAGTTTGGATTATTGGGTGGTCTGATCGGAACAGGGCTTCTGTTCCCACAATATCTTTTGTATATTCCGGGATGGATTTTTTTGATGGAACAGATATGGGAACAGTCCATAGATATCTGGAAACACAGAGAATTATTTCCTGTGAACAAAAAACGTTATTTGGGAAAAACAGGTATATCTGCATTGTTTTTGTCCGGAGGGATTCTGGCAGAATGTTATCTGAATCCCTGGATCGTAGAAAAAATTCTGGATTATCTGAAATAATCACAGGAATCAGGCAATATTCGCCAGATATAAAAAAATTTTACAATATTTTGTGCGGGTTGTCATAAAATATCCGATATGTGGTAGAATTCCCCGAAAAGCCTTGATTTTACTGGATTTCAGAATAAAAAAAGGTTTGATTTTATGTCAAATTAACAGTATAATACATATGCAATATTGAGAAACAAAATCAGGAGCGGAAAGTAGCACACTATGGAATTGGAAATTAGAGAATTTATTGCATATTTGCATGATATAAAGAAAACATCAATAAATACAGAAATGTCTTATCAGCGTGATCTGAAAAAAATGTGGGATTTTCTGAAAAATCGTGGCGTTATGTCTGTGGCAGAGGTAAAAGAACTGGAGCTGGAAGGATATATAAGCTATATGGAGAGGGAGAAATTTGCAGCTGCCTCTATATCCAGAAGCGTGGCATCGATCAGGGCATTTTTTCAATTTCTCTGGAAGGAAGGCGTGATCACCAGTGATCCGGCAGAGAATCTGAAACCTCCAAAGGTAGAAAAAAAAGCACCGGAGATTCTTACTGTGGAGGAAGTAGACAGATTATTGCAGAAGCCTGACCGTGAAAATGTAAAAGGCATTAGAGACAGTGCGATGCTGGAACTTTTATATGCTACAGGAATGAGAGTGAGTGAGATGCTTCATTTGCAGGTTTCGGATGTAAACCTGCAGCTGGGCTATGTGATTTGTCATGATCATGAAAAAGAGAGAATTATACCCATAGGAATTCCCTGCAAAAAGGCACTGGAGAAATATATGGCAGTGTCCAGACCTGCTTTTGTTGAGAACAAAGAAGAAACAGCGTTGTTTACCAATTGTTCAGGTAAAGCTATGAGCAGACAGGGATTCTGGAAGGTACTGAAGGGGTATGCAGATGCTGCAGGGATTAGGGGGGATATTACTCCCCATACATTGAGACATTCTTTTGCAGTTCATATGCTTCAAAATGGTGCTGATATCCGCAGTGTGCAGGAAATGCTGGGACATTCGGATATTTCCACGACCCAGATTTATCTGGGAATGAGTGTAAATAAAATGCGGGATGTATACATGAAATCTCATCCCCGTCATTAAAAAAGATCCGCCAGGTTAACTGGTGGATCTTTTTTTGAACGCAGATATCGCGAAGCGACTGCGTTCATGAGCAAGTAGCGAAGCGGATTGCGAATGTCCGCTTTACTCAGCACATTTCTGCGATAGTATACAGAAGTTTTTCTGATTCTTCCCATCCCAGACAAGGATCAGTAATAGATTTGCCATATATGTGATCGCAGCCGATCTTCTGGTTGCCTGGTTCGATATAGCTTTCAATCATAAGTCCTTTTACCAGAGTACGGATTTCCGGGTCAACGAGACGGCTGTGAAGAACCTCTTTTGCAATTCGTACCTGCTGCTCATACTGCTTGTTGGAATTAGAATGGTTGGTATCTACGATTACTGCAGGGTTTTTCAGATTTTTCTGCTGATATTTTTCCAGGAGGAGTCGGAGGTCTTCGTAATGATAATTGGGAATAGTTTCTCCGTGTTTATTGACCGCACCCCGGAGAATGGTATGAGCAAGTTCATTACCGGTGGTTTCCACTTCCCAGCTTCTGTAAATAAAACGATGTCCACCCTGTGCTGCTACCACAGAGTTGAGCATAACAGACAAATCGCCGCTTGTAGGATTTTTCATACCTGCAGGAACGTCCATGCCGCTGACAGTCAGGCGGTGCTGCTGATCCTCTACGGAACGTGCACCTACAGCAACATAGGAAAGAAGGTCTGAAAGATAACGGTAATTCTCAGGGTATAACATTTCGTCTGCGCAGGTCATTCCACTGGTCCGAATAGCGTGGATATGCATTTTGCGGATCGCAATAAGACCTGCAAGGAGATTTGGCTGTTTTTCCGGATCTGGCTGATGTACCATACCTTTGTATCCTTCGCCTGTGGTACGCGGCTTATTGGTATAGACGCGGGGCACAATGATAACCTTATCAGCAATTTTCTCCTGGACTTTGCGAAGTCTGGTTAGATAGTCCAGCACGGAATCTTCATTGTCTGCGGAACATGGACCAATGATTGCGAGAAATTTATCAGATTTGCCTGTAAAAACATCTTTAAGTTCTTTGTCGCGGGCATCTTTGATTGCCTGAAGTTCTGCATCAATAGGAAATTGATTGCGGATTTCTTCAGGGGTCGGTAATTTTTTTATGAAATCGAATCCCATGGTTTGTATCTCCTTTAAATCTTTTGTCGGCATTCAGAAGTATAAACCATTACAATCGGAATGTCGATACCAAAAGTAAAATAGTCAGAAGCATTTCGCTTAAAAGAAGTCCGCAGAAATATCCCCGGATTCCAAGAAGGGGTATGACAAGCAGAACAAAAGCAACGCGGATACAAATACTGATACTGCTGTAGAGCAGGCAGAGGCCAGACTTTCCAAGACCGTTCAGAATACTGGTGAGCGTTGTGTTTAGGTACAAAAAAGGGCAGACAAAGGACAGAGCCTGAATGCAGATGCCGGCAGTGGTATTGTGAAATAAAAAAGTTCCTAAAAATTGCCCCATAATAAAAAACAGAAACATACATCCGGTTCCCAGAACTGTACAGCATCCAAGGGTACGGCGGATCACATAATGAATCCGTTTTTGACAGCCAAGAGCCTGGAGTTCGGCAATGGAGGGCAGCAGCATGACCGATACGGAGTTCGTAAGGGTAGAGGGAAATAAAATCAGTGGCAGTGCCATACCTGTAAAAATTCCATATATTTCAAGAGAATCGGATCTGCTTAAACCAGATAACCGCAGTCTGTTGGGAATTAACAGAACCTCTATGCCTGCAAGTACTGTGAGCAGAACTTTGTTTAGGGTAAGGGGAACAGATATAGGAAAAAGTTTTTTTAAAGTATTAAAAAATTTTTTCAACAGCAGACCTGCTTTTGGGGATTGGCAGAAAAAAGTATATTTATCAAGATGAAAATGCATACTGATAAGAAATAATGAGAGAAACGCGGCCACAGCTTCTCCGATCAGGTTTCCGCCGGCTGCAATCAGCGGGGTTGCAGGACGTTTCTGTGAGATAAGGATTCGGTATATAAGATAACAGCCACCAATTCTGGAAAACTGTTCCAGGAGCTGGATGGCAGATGGAATCCCGGCTTTTTTGATACCGAAATAATAGCTGTTTATGCAGACATGAAGAGTGGCCGGAGGAAGGGAAAAAGCAAGCAGCCGGAGCAGGCCGAGAGTCTCAGGTTCTTTTAATATTTCTTTCGCCCAGAAATCTCCGAAGAAACAGAGCTGACAGGCCAGAATAACAGACAGCACAACAGAAAAAACTGCACCGCAGACAAAGTAGTCTCCTTTTTGATGGCTGTGATTTTGTGCTTTGGCAGAAGCGGTAAGACGGGAAATTCCTGTCTGGATTCCGGAAGCACACAGGGACATAAACAGAAGCTGCAGGGGAACTGTAAGCTGGAAAATTCCCAGCCCCTGCGCACCAATGGTATGGGAAAGGAATATTCTGTAAAAGAAGCCTGCCAGCCTGCTCAGTAATCCACTGAAGGTAAGCAGCAGGGTTCCTCTGATAAAGAGCTTTTTGGACATATTCAGGAACAATTCCTTTTTTTTGTCAATATATGTGAAAAACAGCCTTGACAGAACAATTTGTTTTTGATAAAGTAATCATGAAATCCGAGGGAAACACTGGGAATTAAATGAGGTGAAAAAATGAAACTGTCAACAAGAGCCAGATATGGCTTGAAAGCGTTAATAGATCTGGGACTGCACAGTGAAAATGAAACCGTGTCATTACAGAGTATTGCAGAAAGACAGGACATCTCTGTAAGCTATCTGGAGCAGCTCATGGCCATGCTGAAAAAAGCGGGGCTCGTGACAAGCAGCAGAGGAGCATATGGAGGTTACCGCCTTGGCAGACCGGCAGAGGAAATCTCAGTAGGTGATATTCTTCGTGTACTGGAAGGTGGTCTGGAGGCTGCGGTCTGCCCGGGGATTGAGAATGACGGAACCTGCCACGGAAGTGATGTATGTGTGGCAAAGAATGTCTGGAAGAGAATTAATGACAGTATTACAAATGCAGTAGATACTCTGATGCTTGGCGAACTGATCGAAGAAAGCCGAATAGCACATGAGAAAAAAGGGTAAAGGATTCGTAACAGTGAAGATACTTTACAGTTGCGAATATACTATGAATAAATCAGGAGGATAAGAAAATGGGAAAAATGATCTATCTGGATAATGCTGCGACAACAAAGACAGCGCCTGAGGTTGTTCAGGCAATGATGCCGTATTTTTCAGAATATTACGGAAACCCATCCAGCATCTACGATTTTGCCGGAAAGAGTAAAGAAGCTATTACCAGAGGAAGAGAACAGATAGCAGAGGTTCTCGGTGCAAAAAAAGAGGAAATCTATTTTACAGCAGGAGGCTCAGAGTCTGACAACTGGGCACTGAAAGCTGCCTTTGAAGCATATAAATCCAAGGGAAATCACATTATCACAACTAAGATCGAGCATCATGCTATCCTGCATACCTGTGAGTATCTGGAAAAAGAACGTGGAGCAAAGATCACATATCTGGATGTTGATGAGAATGGTGTTGTAAAGCTTGATGAGCTTGAAAAAGCAATCACACCGGAGACAATTCTGATTTCTGTGATGTTTGCAAACAACGAGATCGGAACTATCCAGCCGATCAAAGAGATTGGCCGTATTGCAAAGGAACACGGAATTCTTTTCCATACAGATGCAGTTCAGGCATTCTGCCAGGTTCCGATCAATGTGGATGAGTGTAACATTGATATGTTAAGCTCCAGCGGACATAAGATCAACGGACCAAAAGGAATCGGTTTCCTCTATATCCGCAAGGGTGTGAAAATTCGTTCCTTTGTACATGGCGGAGCACAGGAACGTAAGCGTCGTGCAGGTACAGAGAATGTTCCGGGAATCGTAGGTTATGGTGCAGCTGCTGCCAGAGCAAATGCATCCATGAAAGAACGTACAGATAAGGAAATCCAGATCAGAGATCATATGATCCAGAGGATTGAAACGGAAATTCCGTATGTAAAGGTAAACGGAGATCGTGTAAAGAGACTTCCGAATAATGTTAATGTGAGCTTTCAGTTTGTAGAGGGGGAATCCCTGCTTCTGATGCTTGATAATTACGGCATCTGTGCATCCAGCGGCTCTGCATGTACATCAGGATCTCTGGATCCATCCCATGTACTGCTGGCAATTGGCCTGCCTCATGAGATCGCACATGGTTCTCTGCGTATGACACTCAGCGAAGAGACAACCATGGAAGACGTGGATTTTGTTATTGACAGACTGAAAGAAATCGTAGAGCATCTGAGAAATATGTCTCCATTATATGAAGATTTTGTAAAAAAACATAAATAATTATAAAAGTACTTGTCAGGAGGAAGAACAATGGCTTATAGTGAGAAAGTAATGGATCATTTCCAGCATCCCCGTAATGTTGGAGAAATAGAAGACGCAAGTGGTGTAGGTACAGTAGGTAATGCAAAATGTGGAGATATCATGAGGATTTTTCTTGATATTGATGATGAAACACATATTATCAAAGACTGTAAATTCAAAACCTTTGGATGCGGTGCAGCGGTTGCAACCAGCAGTATGGCTACAGAGATGGTAAAGGGTAAGACAATCGAAGAAGCTATGCAGGTTACAAACAAAGCAGTTATGGAAGCTCTGGATGGACTTCCACCTGTAAAAGTTCATTGCTCCTTGCTTGCGGAGGAAGCAATTCATGCTGCGCTGTGGGACTATGCACAGAAGCATCATATTGAGATTGAGGGCCTGAAAAAACCGAAATCTGATATTCATGAAGGCGAAGAAGCTGAAGAGGAAGAATATTGATCAGATAAACTTCCGGCAGCCTGAATCCATAAAAGGATTTTGTTCGTTATATAGAGTGAAAAAAGTGGGGCGGGTGATTATTATCATCTGCCCTGTGTTATTATAAAAGATATAAGAATAAGGCTGGAGGTAAAAATGACAGGACTTACAAGTGAACAAGTACAGGAGAGAATTGAACAGGGGCTGGTTAATGCCAATGAAAATCCTAATACCAGGACATATAAACAAATCATAAGGGAAAACACCTTAACTTTTTTTAACTTTTTGAACCTTGTGCTTCTGGTGCTGGTATTGTGTGTAAGGTCGTATAAGAATTCCATGTTTGTGGGAATTATTCTGATCAATACTGTAATCGGTATTATTCAGGAGGTACGTGCAAAGAAAACCATTGACAAGCTGGCAATTCTCACTGAGAGCAAAACGGTAGTGCTGCGTGATGGCAAAAAGTGGAGTATTTCTACAGAGAAGCTGGTGCAGGATGATCTGATATTTTTAAAAACAGGAGATCAGATTCCGGCAGACGCAAAAATGCTGGAGGGAACTCTGGAGGTAAATGAGTCACTTCTTACCGGAGAGTCAGATAACCTGGTGAAAAATACAGGAGATGAGCTGTATTCAGGCAGCTTTGTGACATCAGGAGAGGCCTGCTGCCAGGTGATTCATGTGGGCAAGGACAACTATGCATCGAAAATCACCAGTGAAGCCAAGGAGTTTAAACGCCATAATTCAGAACTTCGTAATTCACTGAATGCAATTTTAAAGGTGATCAGTATTATTATTGTTCCCCTGGGGGCATTACTGTTTTATAAGCAATATTATATTGTTGGGGACAGCTTGAAAGATTCAGTGGTCAATATGGTAGCAGCAGTTTTGGGTATGATACCGGAAGGACTGGTGCTTCTTACCAGTGTGGCTCTGACTTTGGGTTCGCTGGTGCTGGCAACAAAAAAAACACTGGTTCAGGAGCTTTATTGTATTGAGACTCTGGCTAGGGTAGACACTTTGTGTCTGGACAAAACAGGAACCATCACAGAAGGTACCATGTGTGTGGACAGTGTGAAATTATATAAAACAGAAGAGGATTCTGAGAGGATTGCAGAAGAGACGGAAGCTGCAGAAAATACAGAAAGTACAGAACAGATTTCCGAAGAAGATCAGGCAGCATTGAAAAATGTGGATTATGTTATGGGAAATCTGATGAATGTATTAACAGATCAGAATGCTACAGCAGATGCTCTGCGCCAGCGCTTTTCTGTCAGAAAGGATATGAAGCCGGTACATGCTATTCCGTTTTCATCGGACAGGAAATACAGTGGTGCTGTTTTTGAAGGACAGGGAACTTATCTGATGGGTGCTGCCCAGTTTCTGTTTCCGGAGGGAAATGAACAGCTTACAGCAGCCTGTGCCGGTTATGCCCAGTCTGGAATGCGTGTACTTGTGCTGGCTCACAGTGAACAACAGGCACAGGAAATGAAGCTTCCGGAGGGGCTACAGCCCATAGCTTTCATTCTTATTACAGATGTGATCAGGCAGGAAGCGCCGGATACCCTTGCCTTTTTTGACAGCCAGGGTGTGGATCTGAAAGTGATCTCCGGTGATGATCCGGTTACAGTAGCTGCAATTGCAAAGAGAGCAGGCCTTAAGAATGGGGATCGTTATATTGATGCAACAACGATCACTACTCCGGAGGAAATGCAGAAGGCTGTGGCTGAGTACAGTGTCTTTGGACGTGTTACTCCTCAGCAGAAAAAGCAGATGGTACAGGCATTGCAATCCCAGAAGCATACAGTTGCCATGACTGGTGATGGTGTAAATGATGTTCTGGCATTGAAGGAAGCAGACTGCAGTATTGCCATGGCAGCAGGAAGTGATGCAGCCAAGAATATTGCCAATGTGGTGCTGTTGGATTCCAATTTTGCGGCCATGCCTCATATTGTAAATCAGGGACGCAGGGTAGTAAATAATATCCGAAGTGCAGCGTCCATGTTTCTGATCAAGACAATGTTCTCTGTAATGCTTGCACTGATCACTATCTTTTTTGGAAGTGCATATCCATTTGAACCCATACAGATGTCGCTGATCAGTGCCTGTGCAGTGGGAATTCCTACCTTTTTGCTGACACAGGAGAATAATTACAATAAGATTGACCATACCTTCCTGAGACATGTATTTATGAATGCATTTCCTGCTGCAGTTACGATTACAGGATGTGTATTTACCATTATGCTGGTTTGTCAGAATGTTTATCATTCAACTGTAATGCTTAATACAGCATGTGTGCTGGTAACCGGATGGAATTATATGTCTGCCCTGCGTACGGTATATTCTCCGCTGAATACCTACAGAAAGACGATTATATATGGAATGCAGTTTATATTTTTCGGAAGTGCAGTCATCCTGCAGAATCTTCTGACCCTTGGATCCCTGGAATTTGGAATGATTATTCTTGTATTTCTGCTGATGACATTTTCTCCTATCGTCATTGATGCGCTCACTGAATGGATCAGAAAAATTTATGCGAAGTCTCTGGATAAGGAAGATGCAGAAAAAGGCTTTTTTGCCAGATTTCTTGACAGAGTACAAAAATAAATTACAGAGGAAGAAATTCAGGACTACGGTTTTTGAAAACTGTATAATAACGGAATCCGCAGTCGCTTAATACGTTTGCGGCTTTGGCAAATTCCCAGGCGATTTTATCCGGGGTGTGGGCATCGGCACCTACAGTGATGATTTCACCGCCCAGCTCTCTGTATCGGCGAATGACGTCGATGCAGGGATTTGGCTCTCCCAGACCATAATGGTATCCGCCGGCATTCAATTCAATTCCTTTATTCATGGAAATCAGTTTCTTCAGAATTTCGTCCAGGATATCTTTGTACCGTCCGTATGAATATTCGCGGTTTTTGTTAGGACCGTATCTGACAACATAGTCAAGATGTCCATAAACATCAAAACCATGGTAAACAGACAGATTCTCCAGGATGGATTCAAAATATTCCATATAACATCGGAATTCTTTGCGTCCTTCAAAAAAATCAGGATAATAAGGGTCATACCCATGGACTACATGGGAGGATCCGATTACAAAGTCAAAGGGAGTATCCTCTGTCAGATTGTGGAAATATTTTTCAAGCTGGGGCTGGAGCCCAAGCTCAATGCCGAAACGAAGCTGTATTTTATCCTTATAGATTTCCTGCAGCCGGAACAGCTCTTTCCTGTAGGAAAATAGATCCAGAGAAAAATCAAGAGATTCCGGAGTGGAAGGATAATCGGGATCCAGATGTTCGGTAAAAGTGACACCTTTCAGTCCAAGAGAGAGGGCTTTCAGAACCATGTTTTCCATTGGAGTGTCAGAATCAGCAGAAAAAGAAGAATGCATATGACAGTCCCATAATATACCTTTTTTCATTCTATACCTCCTGTTAAACAGTAGAGAAAATCTACCATAGTATATTAATATTGTTCAGTATAACATAGGCCCTGGGAATTTTTACTTATTTTTAATTGTTTTTTATAAAATCCCCTTGAATTTTTGTTTGGAATTATGTACAATACAATACAGGTTGATGATTCTTTAACAAACAAAAGAATTATTATGATTAACCACTTAATTCATAGGAGGAATTTTATCATGGCAGTAAAAGTTGCAATCAATGGTTTTGGACGTATCGGACGTCTTGCATTCCGTCAGATGTTTGGAGCAGAAGGATTTGAAATCGTAGCAATCAACGACTTAACATCTCCTAAAATGCTTGCTCACTTATTAAAATATGACTCAACACAGGGAAGATATGCTCTTGCAGACACAGTTCAGGCTGGAGAAGATTCCATCACAGTTGACGGAAAAGAAATCAAAATTTATGCAAAGGCTAACGCTGCTGAACTTCCATGGGGAGAAATCGGCGTAGACGTAGTTCTTGAGTGTACAGGATTCTACACATCTAAAGACAAAGCTCAGGCTCATATCGATGCAGGTGCTAAACACGTTATCATTTCCGCTCCGGCTGGAAACGACCTTAAGACAATCGTTTACAATGTAAACCATGAAACTCTTACAAAAGAAGACCACATCATTTCTGCAGCTTCTTGTACAACAAACTGCTTAGCTCCAATGGCTAAAGCATTAAATGACCTTGCTGCAATCAAATCTGGTATCATGTGCACAATCCACGCTTACACAGGCGATCAGATGACACTTGATGGACCACAGAGAAAAGGTGACTTAAGAAGATCTCGTGCAGCTGCAGTTAACATCGTTCCTAACAGCACAGGTGCTGCTAAAGCTATCGGTCTTGTTATCCCAGAACTGAACGGCAAATTAATCGGATCTGCTCAGCGTGTTCCTACCCCAACAGGTTCTACAACAATCTTAACAGCAGTTGTTGAAGGTAACGTAACAAAAGAACAGATCAACGCAGCTATGAAAGCAGCTTCTAACGAATCCTTCGGATACAACGAAGATGAAATCGTATCCAGCGATATCGTTGGTATGAGATTTGGTTCTCTGTTCGATGCTACTCAGACAATGGTTCTTCCACTTGAGAATGGCACAACAGAAGTACAGGTAGTTTCCTGGTATGACAACGAGAACTCCTACACAAGCCAGATGGTTCGTACAATCAA
>OLOY01000356.1_pt1 | contig 38764 bp, 38 predicted proteins | sample 1672771 | NCBI WGS metagenome assembly OLOY01 (sample SAMEA3136722, study PRJEB25190) | human gut metagenome
GATGAAGGTACTGGAAAAGACGATCAGAAGCATAAAATCCGGCGGGGGGCACCGAAATGCAGCTCATTGAACAGTGACAAATGGATATGGAAAAGAGCTGATGAAAGAATCTGGCATTGCCAGAACTTTCAATCAGCTCTTTTTTATCATCAGTTCCCTCTTGACATTTTTTCATTTCCTGCTATACTTATCAAAGATAATTACTAAAGATAACTAAATTTCAAGAAGAAAGGACCATTTTCCATGACACAGGAAAAATTAAAGCAGTTCCTGGATGCGTGTTTTGATGCAAAGCGTCTGATCGAGAAGCTCCCGGACCTGCCGGACGGTATGAAGCCGCGGCAGGTGCATGTGCTGGATGCGGTGAATGAGATTCAGAAAAAGCAGGGCTTCTGCCGCGTCAGCGACATCAGCAGCTATATGAACACAACGCTGCCGAGCATCACCAAGCTGGTGCAGGAACTGGAGGAGAGAAATCTTCTCGTGAAACAGGCGGATGAAAAAGATAAGCGCGTGATCAACCTGACACTGACCGAAGAGGGAAAAGAGTTTGTGGAACTCCGCGTGACGCACTTTCACGGGGAATGGGCATCCCGCCTGCCAGATCTGGACGACGCGGTGGTGGACGAATTTGTGCATGCAATCACACGGATGCAGGAAACGATGCCGGGAATAAAAGGAGTGAAAAACAATGGCAAAAGAAAATAAGAAAGAAGTATCGTTTGTAGAGGGACCGATTTTCCAGTCCCTAATCCGTTTTGCGCTGCCGGTGCTCGGCGCGCTGATTCTGCAGGCGGCTTACGGTGCGGTCGACCTTCTCGTGGTCGGCTGGTTCGGCGATGCGTCGAGTATTTCCGCTGTCGGAACCGGAAGCAACTTCATGCAGATGGTAACATTTATCATCACCAGCCTTGCGATGGGTTCGACCGTTATGATCGGCCAGCACATCGGCGAGGGCAAGCCGGATAAGGCCGGCAAAACCGTGGGAACCTCGATTGTTCTGTTCGCCATCATCGGTATCGCCATGACGGTGATTCTGGAGCTGTTCGCAGGCCCGATCGCCAATATTTTACAGGTCCCGGCGGAGTCTTTTGACAAAACCGTCCTCTACCTGCGGATCTGTTCCGGCGGTATTCTGATCATCATCGCGTACAACGTCATCAGCAGCGTGCTTCGCGGAATCGGTAATGCAAATCTGCCGCTTTTATTCGTCGGCATCGCCTGCGCAGCCAATATTGCCGGAGATCTGTTCTTCGTCGGTGTGCTGAAACTGGACGTTGCGGGAGCAGCGCTTGCGACGGTTCTGGCGCAGCTGATTTCTGCCATCGCCTCCATGGGTGTGTTGAAAAAAGGCAATCTGCCGATTGAATTCAAAAAAGAAGACTGCCGCATCGACCATGACGAGCTGAAGAAAGTCCTGAACGTCGGTGTGCCGATCGCGCTGCAGGAGACGACCGTACAGATTTCCTTCCTTGTGATCAACTCGATCATCAACGGCATGGGCCTGATGCCGTCCGCCGGATACGGTGTGGCGCAGAAGCTGACCTCGTTCATCATGCTGATCCCGTCCTCTGTGATGCAGTCTGTGTCAGCATTCGTGGCACAGAACACCGGAGCCGGAAAGAAAGACCGCGCGTGGAAGGGCTTCCTCACCGCAATCGCAACGGGCTGCTCTCTTGGAGTTGTGATTTTCTGCATCGGTTTCTTCGGTGGAAGTGTCATCTCCAGAATCTTCACGAGCGATCCGGCCGTTATCGAGCAGAGCGCCGCTTACCTGCGCGGTTTCGCACCGGAATGTATTCTGACCTGTGTGCTGTTCAGCAGCATCGGATACTTCAACGGCCGCGGCATCAGCATCCCGGTTATGATCCAGGGAATCACCTCCGCCTGCCTGATCCGTATTCCGCTGGCGCTGTTCTTCTCACACCTGCCGAATACGAACCTGACCTTCGTCGGCATATCCACCCCGATCACAACCGTATACGGCATCTGCTTTTTCATGATCTGCTTTGCACGGTTAAAGAAAAAAGGGCAGATGTAATTGAATCAAACATAACAGAACTGCCTGGGAAACGGCACGGAGCGATCCGCCGTTTCGCAGGCAGTTTTTGGTATTGTTTGTCCGGAACTTTTTTGATACAATACAGACAGAAAGAGCGGAACCCTGTTCAGAAGGGACAGAACAGACGGAAAGGGGAAGAGGAGTGGATAACAGAGAAATCATCAATGAGACACTGGTCCATCTGTTTCACGAGATACAAAAACTGGAAGAAGAGGCGATCATCACCGAGGATTTCAAGGATCTGACGAACAACGATATGCACATCATAGAAGCCGTCGGCCTGGAGGGCGGCAATATGTCATCGATCGCGGCAAAGCTCGACATCACGGTCGGATCGCTGACAACGTCGATGAACAGTCTGGTGAAAAAAGGCTACACCGAGCGGGAGCGCAGCGAGAAGGACCGCCGGATCGTCTACATCCACCTGACCGGAAAGGGACGGCAGGCATTCCATCATCACGCAAAATTCCACGAGCAGATGACGGATGCCGTGATGGCGGAACTCGGAGAAGAGGAAGTGCAGGTGCTCGGGAAAACGCTGAAAGCGCTGACGGACTTCTTTCGGTCATATAAAAAATAGAAACAAAAAGGCTTTTGCAGCCGGGACAGAATCAGAAAAATCTGTCCGGTATGCAAAAGCCTTTTTCGCATGGAAACGCATAGAAAAATGCTATTTTTCTACGCCGTTCTTCTCACAGATATCCGCGAGCACACACCGTTCACAGTGCGGTGTCGTCCTCGCAGTACAGACCTCGCGTCCGTGCTCCACAAACCGGTGGCAGAGCGAGCTTCCTTCTTCCGGCGGCACAATTTTCCAGAGTGCCATCTCCACCTTCTTCGGATCCTTGCAGTCATGCACGAGCCCGATGCGGTTGCACAGCCGGATGCAGTGCGTATCCGTCACAATCGCAGGCTTTTTGAATACATCGCCCATAATCAGGTTCGCACTTTTCCGTCCCACGCCCGGGAGCTTCAAAAGTGCGTTAAAGTCATCCGGCACCTGGCTGTGGTACTCGTCGCGCAGCATGCGCATGCAGGCGTTGATGTCGCGTGCCTTGCTCTTTCCAAGACCGCACGGCCGCACAATTTCCTCGATTTCCTCCGGTGTCGCGTTTGCCAGCGCATCGATATCAGGATACTTTGCGTAGAGATCATCCACCACAACATTGACCCGCGCATCGGTGCACTGTGCGGCCAGGCGGACACTGACGAGCAGCTTCCACGCCTGGTCATAGTCAAGCGTACAGTCGGCGTCAGGATATTCTTGTTTCAAACGTTCAATGACGGCAAGCGCCAGTTCTTCTTTTGTCATCGTGTTAAACTCCCATTCTCAAAGATATTAAAACAGCGAAAGCTATCAGGATCCTTTCTCGCGTGCTGCCTTCCGAAGCTGCAGCGGCGTCGTGTGAAACCGCTCGCGGAAGAGGCGGTGAAACAGCTTATCGTTTGTAAAACCATGCTTTTCCGCGAGCGTGCCGACCGGCAGATCCGTGGCGATCAGGTCGCGGTAGATGCGGGAAAGACGGTAGGAATTCAAGTATTCCAGATACGTCGTTTCCATGTTCTGGCGGAAGAACCGGCAGAAATATTCCGGCTGCAGCGAGACAACATCGGCAGCCTCCTTCAGCGTAATCGGCCGCTGGTAATTTTCCTGCGTGTACGTCAGAATCGTATCGAGCCGTGTCTGCGTCCGGGAGCTCATCGTGTGGTGCGCAAGCGGGCTCTTCTCGGAAAATTTCGTGTAGAGCAGATCGAGAAACGTAAAAAGCTCCCGCTGGAACGTCAGAAGATAGCCGTCGGGCATTTCCTCATGAAGCTGCATCATCGAAAGCAGAAGACGCCGGAACTGGCTGATATTTTTCTGCACTTCCGGATTCGTACTGTCGTAGTCAATCGAGAACCAGAGCTGTGACGGATCAGGCAGATAGTTCGCAAGGAACGCATCCGGAATCTGCATCAGAATCGAGCGGTTTCCCGTGGACGGACAGCGCGCCGTGTGGATACGCCCGGAATTGATCAGCAGAAATTGACCCGGAAGGACGGTCTTGGTGCGGTCCGAGAGCGTGACAATGGAGGAACCCTCCAGAATATAAATAATTTCCAGCGCGTCGTGCCAGTGCGGCGGCGAAAAACTGCCGAAATCGTCGGTTACACGAAATTCGATGCTGCGGTTCGGCTGCAGCGTGATGTGTTCCTGGCGTGTCTGGCGCGGCAGATGATCTTTGCGTGGCATAAAAAACTCCTTTTTTGTTCAACTTAGTGTATCACTATCTTATCACGAAACCCCCGAATTGGGTATAGCAATTTTTGTATGAAGTTGTTATAATAAATGAACACAAAGCCACGTCAAATACGGCTTCGTGCAAACTCAATCTAAAGAAAAGTGAAGGAAGAAAACGTATGTATCAAGTATGGAGTAACTTTTTAAATCCCGGCCAGATCGCCATGCTGGGAATCGTGGTCACCTTTCTGCTGACCTTTCTGGCGTTAAAGCATCCATTTTCCTTTCTGCCGAGCGATCACGGCAGAGAATTTGCCGTAAACGGCGGCCTCTCCCGCGGAAAACTGCGCGGCGTCGGCCTTGTGATCGTCATCTGTTTCCTGATCGGAAGCGTATTGTTCCTGCCTCTTGGCGCCGAGTATGTGATCTACGCGATCCTGCTCGTCTGCATCATGCTGAGCGGCTACCTCGACGATGCATCCGAAACCCCGTGGAGCGATTACAAAAAAGGCGCGATTGACCTCGTCATCTCCATTGTGACCGTCATCACCTTTGTGAATTACAATTCCACCACGATCTACTTCGGAAGCATGTCCCTTACCATTCCGAAAGTGGTCTACATAATCCTCGGCATCATCCTGATCTGGATTTCGATCAACGTTACAAACTGTTCCGACGGTGTCGACGGACTCTGCGCGAGCCTTTCCTGCGTGGTTATCTTCGCGTTCAGTATGATTTTCCACGATGTCCTCGGAAGCTTCACCGTAGCCAATTACCTGTTCGTGGCAGCGCTTCTCGCGTACCTGTATTTCAACACCTCGCCGAGCAGCATGCTGATGGGAGACGCCGGTTCGAGAGCACTTGGCTTCTACATCGCCATCCTTGCCATGCAGTCCCGCCATCCGTTCTTATATCTGCTGATGGCAGGCGTGATGATCGTCGACGGAGGAATCGGCCTTGTCAAAGTATTTTTACTCCGTTTCCTGAAAATCGCGATCCTCAAAAATACAAGAACACCGCTGCATGACCATGTCCGCCTGAAATACAAATGGTCCGACAGTCAGGTTGTGATCCGCTTTGTGATCCTGCAGATCCTGCTGGCAGTCATTGCGTATCTGATTGCAGCATAAGAAAAAACAGAAGAGAAACGGGAGTGTGTCTTTTGCAGACGTCTGCGGGGCACACTCCCGTTTTGCATCCCAGCCCCCGAATACACCAAAAAGATAGAAAAAGATAATATCGCCGTACTTTTTCACAGAATCCGCCCTGTTTTCGAAAGCAAGAGTGTGGTAGTATAAAATTACCAAAAAATGTCAGCCTGAAACAATAATTCTGTAAAGATTGATGAAAATAAAGTGCTTTCAGCTATCTGTTTCAGGCTCATCCAATCAGGAGGTAATGAAAAGATGAAATTCACAGAAGGTTACTGGCTTCCGAGTGAAAAAGCAAATGCATCCCATGCAATGCAGGCTTATGAAGTAGAGCAGATCCCAGGCGGTATGCGTATCCTGGCTACCACCCGCCCGATCGAGCACAGAGGTATGACCCTGAACCTGCCGACCATCACCGTTGAGTTCGTAGCACATACACCGGATACCATCTCCATGGAAGCATGGCACTATGAAGCATACGACAACAAAGTTCCGTCCTTCGACAAAACAGAGAGCGTATACGAGGACGTAACCGTTACCATCAACGACGATGAGGCAGTTCTCGACACCGGAAGCGTACTGGTACGCGTACAGAGAAAAGGTGTCTTTGCTTACACCTTCGAGGCAGACGGAAAAGTCCTGACCGGAAGCGGATTCCGCAACCTTTCCTATATCAGATGGGATCGCAAGCAGAGCACCATGCTGCCGGCACCGAACTACATGACCGAAAAATATCAGCCATACATGGTAAGTGAGCTGTCCCTTGGCGTAGGTGAGTGCGTATACGGCCTTGGCGAGAGATTCACCCCATTCGTGAAAAACGGACAGGTTGTCGATACCTGGAATGAAGACGGCGGTACTGCATCCGAGATCGGATACAAATGCGTACCATTCTATATGACAAACAACGGCTACGGTATTCTCGTTGACAGCACCGACAACGTTTCCTTCGAAGTAGCAAGCGAAAAAGTTGAGTATGTCGGCTTCTCCGTACCGGGCGAGAGAATCAAATATTATCTGTTCCACGGCCCGTCACCGAAGAAGATCATGAACGAGTACACCGCACTGACCGGACGTCCGGCACTTCCTCCGGCATGGTCCTTTGGTCTGTGGCTGTCCACATCCTTCACCACCAACTACGACGAAGAGACCACCACATCCTTCATCGAGGGAATGGAGAAGAGAAATATTCCGCTGAGCGTATTCCATTTCGACTGCTTCTGGATGCATGAATTCCACTGGTGCGATTTCGAGTGGGATAAGAAATGCTTCCCGGACATCCGTGCAACCTTAAAGAAATATCATGACAAAGGCCTGCACATCTGCGCATGGATCAACCCGTACATCGCACAGGGAACCGCGTTCTTCAAAGAGGGTGCAGCAAACGGCTATCTCCTTCAGAGAGCAGACGGCAGAGGCGTATGGCAGACCGACAACTGGCAGGCTGGTATGGGTCTGGTAGACTTCACCAACCCGGATGCCGTAAAATGGTACACTGGCAAACTGAAAACCGTTCTGGACTGCGGTGTAGACTGCTTCAAGACCGACTTCGGCGAGAGAATCCCGGTTGACGTTGTTTACCACGACGGAAGCGATCCGCAGGCAATGCACAACTACTATACATACCTGTACAACCAGGCAGTATTCAGCCTGTTAAAAGAAGTAAAAGGTGAGAACGAGGCAGTTCTGTTTGCAAGAAGTGCAACAGCAGGAAGCCAGAAATTCCCGGTACACTGGGGCGGCGACTGCTCTGCAAACTATCCGTCCATGGCAGAAACGCTGCGCGGCGGCCTTTCCTTCGCCATGAGCGGCTTCTCCTTCTGGAGCCATGATATCTCCGGATTCGAGAGCACCGCAACACCGGATCTGTACAAGAGATGGTGCGCATTCGGCCTCATGTCCACCCACAGCCGTCTGCACGGATCCACAAGCTACCGTGTACCGTGGCTGTTCGACGAAGAGTCCTGCGACGTTGTAAAATTCTTCACCAACCTGAAATGCTCTCTGATGCCGTACATCTTCCGGAAATCCGTAGAGGCACACGAGGAAGGTACCCCGGTTATGCGTCCGATGGTATTCGAATTCATGGATGACCCGGCCGTTCCGTATCTGGATCAGCAGTACATGCTTGGTGATGCCCTGATGGTAGCTCCGGTATTCCGCGAGGATAAAACAGCACAGTACTACCTGCCGGAAGGCACCTGGACCGAACTTCTGACCGAAGAGACAAAAGAGGGCGGAAGATGGTACAAAGGAACATACGATTACTTCTCCATGCCGCTGTACATCAGAGAAAACAGCATCGTAGTCAGAGGAAACTGTGATACCAGACCGGATTACGACTATGCTGACCATGCAACCGTTTGCGTATATCAGTTAAAAGACGCAGCCGAGACAAAAGTTCCGGATGTACATGGAAACACGGTATTCACCGTAAAAGCAGTCAAAGAAGGCGATGCAGTCAAAGTATCCGTAGAAGGCGCACATACCGAACTGAAAGTAGAAGTCTTTGTCGGAAATGAAAAGAAAGAAGCTGTTCTGGCAGCAGATGCAGACGAAGTTGTCGTTGCATAAGCATCGGAATGTAAGAATATAGGGGAGGGAGAGGCGCGGAAAAGAAAATTTTTCTGTGACCTCTCCTTTCAAAAAAGGAGAATAAAACAATGCGTTTTCAGACAGAAAATGGTGTGTTAATTGCACAGGCAAACGGAGAAACACTGCGGATTGAGCCGTGGGGAAAAGATTCCTTACGTGTCCGCGCAACCATGCTTCCGGAATTTTCCGGAAAAGACTGGGCGCTGACCGAAGTGCCGGAAAAAACAGAGGCAAAAGCAGAGCAGTTTGAGGTCGATCATCTGGAAATCGACGGATCGATGGGAAAAAGAACCAGCGCATCGATCACCAATGGAAAAATCCGTGCTGTAGTCAACTTTGCAGGAGTTATCACCTTCTACAAAGAAGATCAGGAAATTTTAAGAGAATATCACCGTTGCTACGACGGAACGATCAGCAAAGAGAGCCGCTGCTTAAAAACGGTCAACCGTGAGTGGAAAGGTGTGATCGGCGGAAGCGAATACAGCCTGAACCTGAAATTTGAGAGCAACGACGAAGAGAAAATTTTCGGAATGGGCCAGTATCAGCAGAAATACATGGATCTGAAGGGATGCACCCTGGAGCTGGCGCAGCGGAACTCCCAGATCAGCGTACCATTCGCCGTATCCAGCTTAGGATATGGTATGCTGTGGAACAATCCGGCTGTCGGACAGGTAACCTTCGGAAAGAACTACACCGAATGGACTGCACGCTCGACCAAAGATATGGACTACTGGCTGACCGCAGCCGATACACCGAAAGAGATCCTAGAAAATTACACCGCAGTGACCGGCCGCGCGCCGAAATTCCCGGAGGACCGTATGGGCCTGTGGCAGTGCAAGCTGCGCTACCGTACGCAGGAGGAAGTGCTTGAAGTGGCACGCCGCTACCAGAAGGAAGGCATCAAAATCGATCAGATTGTCATCGATTTCTTCCACTGGACCGTACAGGGCGACTGGAAATTCGATGAAAAATACTGGCCGGATCCAAAAGCCATGGTGGACGAACTGCATTCCATGGGAATCAAAGTTATCGTTTCCGTATGGCCAAGCGTAGACCGGAAGAGCGAGAATTTCTGGCCGATGCTGGACCGCGGCCTGCTGATTAAAACAGAGCGCGGCGCCCTGCAGACGTATGATTTCCAGGGGGACTGCGTGGAAATCGATGTGTTCAACCCGGAAACCAGAAAATACGTCTGGGAAGTCTGCAAGAAAAACTATTATGATTTTGGAATCGATGCCTTCTGGCTGGACAACTCAGAACCGGATTTCGGCGTTTACGATTTCGATCATTACCGCTATATCGACGGACCGGCTCTTTCCTGCAGCAATATCTATCCGCAGCTGTACAGCCGTGTCTTCTATGACGGCATGAAAGCAGAAGGAGAAGAAAATATTGTAAACCTGCTTCGCTGCGCCTGGGCCGGAAGTCAGAAATACGGAAATGTTGTATGGTCCGGCGATGTGCCGAGTACCTTTGAAGCCTTCTATGATCAGCTCCAGGCCGGCCTTAATATGGGTCTTGCCGGCATTCCATGGTGGACAACCGATATCGGCGGCTTTATGACAGATGATGTCAACGACCCGGATTTCCAGCAGCTTCTGATCCGCTGGTATGAGTTTGCCGTTTACTCTGCTGTTTTCCGTATGCACGGCGACCGCGGACCGCACAACATTCCACCGCTCGATGACCGTGATTTTGGCGGCGGCTACCTGTATACCGGCCAGTCCAATGAACTGTGGAGCTATGGAGAAGAAAATTACCGGATCATGAAAAAATATTACGACATCCGCATCCGCATGCACGATTACATCAAACAGCTGTATGACGAGGCATCCGAAAACGGTTCTCCGCTGATCCGTACCATGTTCTATGAGTTCCCGGATGACAAAAAATGCTGGGAGCTGCAGGATCAGTATATGTTCGGAAGCGAATACCTGGTAGCGCCGATTTTCCATCTGAACGAGTTTGAGCGTGAAGTATATCTTCCGGAAGGACGCTGGGAAGACACCAGAGACGGAAAAGTGTACGAAGGCGGACAGACCGTTCTTGCCGCCGCACCAATCGATTCGATTCCGGTATTCAAGAAAATAGCATAAGATCGTGTAAAAAGGTCAAAAAAGAAAACAGTACAGAAGACACACACAGCGTGGGGACTTTTCTGTACTGTTTTCTTTTCGACTCTAACTGCGCATCAGATATCCATATTTGCGCATCTGTCGGCGTATGATCTGCTCAACACGCTGGCGGATTTCCAGAGGATAGTAATCGGCCAGAGAATCCAGTTCCGTGCAGACATCTTTTGCAGTAAAGGAAAAGTGAAGCTGGATACCGTATAATTCCTCCGCAGCATCCAGCTGTGTATCAAAATCAGAGCTGAAAGGTTTGGCTTCGATGCGTTCTATACAGACATCCATCGGCAGATCCAGAGGATAGTCATTGCTAATGTCTGCAAACAGGCATAAACCCTGATCGAATAGAGGACTTGGAGAATATTGCTCTGTTTCTGTATCATATAGAACAGCGATGTTGTTGGTGTGCCGGTCTTCGTTTAGAAAGAAGGCATCAATTTCCAGCATAGCGGTCAGATATGCACCGAAATTCTGAATTCCCGTCATGTGTTCCATCTGATCTGCCAGAAAACGAATGCGTTCCGCCGGTTCTGAAAAAGCAGCAAGCGTGATTGCCAGACTGTCTCCGGTATTCTGGCGGTACAGTTTTTCCAATGGGATCAGCATCTGATTTGCTTTTAGAAAATCAGGACTGGAACAGCCACTGCGGAGAGTGCCGCGGTATGCAATCCGAACAGGCTGATACAGGACAAACGGGTGGGAAAGAGTGCTTTTTTGCAGTAAATGAGACACCAGTGTCTCCGAGAGTCCCTCATATCCCATATAGTCGGATTTGTACCAGATATTACCGATTTTCCACTTGAGCTGGTCCCCTTTTGAGGTGTGATCTGTTTTTTTGACAGGCAGCTGATTATCAAGACGGATCTGTTCCATGGCGTGCCTCCTTATTCTTCAGAATCAGGATCCATTGCTCGTCACCGGCCATTCGCCCATCTGTTTTTTCAATGATAAGCAGCGGATCATAAAAGGGAAGTCCCATTTCTTTTAAAATATCTTTGGCATGATCGCGTGTTTTGGGAAAACAGCGGCTTTCCAGAAACCAGGTAAAATCATCCCAGGTCGGATGCTCCACAACGCCAAAGGCACGAAGCGGAATTTTTTTTGTGTAATTCTGGATTGCAATTTTCTCATGACGGAAGTCGATATCAATCGTTGTGCAAAGCTGATCGCGGTAAAGAAAACACATCCGCGTTTTGACATCGGGATCCGTGCTGAAACAGTGAGCACGGGCAATTTGATTGTATACTGTCTGCCTGCTGACCTGAAAGGTGCGCGCGATCTCGGCAATACTTTTTCCCTGCTGCTGCATGGCAGCCATCTGAATGATTTGCGGCAGCGAAAAAGCTGGTTTTCTTCCAGCCGCATGGCGCAGTGCTTCTTTTTTCGCTAACTGCTGGTATTGTTTCGCGTCTTTGGAAAGCTTGCGCAGCTCCTTTGGGTCCGTTGTTCCAAAGATCTCGTAAATCTGCTGCTCAAATGTGTTTTTCATGCAATCACCTCGTTTCTGCCATTACTGTATCACAGAGATCTGAAAGCGTCAAGAAATCATTTATTGACAAAAAACGAACTGATTGAGAAAAGTTACGGCTCGCAGATGTCTGAGAACAGCAATCATGGCGATGAAAGAACTTCCCTGCAGTGCAGGCAAAAGCTTGACAGAAAAAAGCAAAGGCAGACCCCATTCTGCGTGAAAAACTGCTTCAGACAAGGGAAAATCCGAATCCAATCCACGCATTCTGCGAAATCTGCCATGCCTATGGCGTTTCCATCTATGAAATGGATCTTGCCATGGCAGGTGAAGAATTTTACGCAGAAATCAAACGCAGCACCAATGGCGGCGGAGAAAATTCCCCGGCGCTTGAAGGGGAAGATGACTTCTATGAGCTGTTTCTGGCAGCGTTAGAAAATATATGATTTTTTGCGAAGAATGTAAGTATTGATGAGTGTAGAAAGCTGCATGGACAGTGCCTGATGAACCTGCGAAGGGCTTGCCATGTCGTAGATGACACCGTCAAAAACTTCGAAGCGTTTCTCTTCTGGAAGCATTTCATACTGTTCCAGCGTGACTTTTTCGAGCTGTGGTTGAAGAACTGGCGTCATAAAATACACATCCTTTCCAAAAAAAATGAAATGAAATCGCTTAAAATTCTTTCTTTAAATGTTCTGCGAGAATCGTATCGTAATCGCCCTCGATTTCCTCATCGCGCCCTGCATACCGCAGATTGGTCTCCACGCCAACCGGCTCCACATCGTCTGCAAATTCCCAGATATGATACCGCAGACCGCGGTGCTCAAAGTCGATGCTTCCGCAGTTGTCCTCTTCCGTATAGGAAAACGTGATTTTTTTCTCGTTTAAGACAGATTGAATTTGTGTCATATGCATAAAGCGTGATACCTCCGATTTTGTAGTTATCTGGAATAAAAAACAGCTACATTTGTTTACATTAGTATAGAACAGGGCGGGAGAAAATTCAATCGAAATTCTGGTCAGAATCATCGCAGCAGCTCTCACACGCGGTGTGCAGAGACAGCACGGGGTCGGAACGACCATCAAACATTACGCCTGTAACAATCAGGAAGAAAACCGCCGCGGCGTATCGAGCATCGTCTCCGAGCGCGCTCTGCGTGAGATCTATCTGAAGGGCTTCGAAATTGCAATCAAGGAATCCCAGCCAAAGGCGATCATGACCTCCTACAACAAGGTAAACGGTGTCCACACCGCCAACAGCTACGATCTGTGCACAACCGCTGCAAGAAAGGAATGGGGCTTTGCCGGCATCATCATGACAGACTGGACCACAACAAACGCCGACGGAGGCTCCTCTGCCGCAAAATGCATCGCTGCCGGAAACGATCTTGTGATGCCGGGAACCGACACCGACCGCCGCGAAATCCTGGATGCGCTGAGTGTCGAAAATGACCAGTATCTCGAGGAAAAAGACCTGACCGCCTGTGCCCAGAGAATTCTGGAAATGATTTTTACTTCCAATTCATATGAATAATGCGGCGTTTTCAGGGATAAAATAACATCAGAAATAGCTGCCGCCACTTCGCAAAGCAAAATTTTCCATGCGGGCTTTGAATATTACAGTTCGCTGAGATGCAGTGAACTGTAACATTCAAATAGTTGGGCAATTTCACGATTGAAATTTCCCATAACATGTATTAGAATATAAATGATATCAATAAATACGAGGACGTGAAAAGAATGTCAGGATTAAGTAACACACAATATTTTAAAGTAAAAACAGAGCCGGAGATTCAGGTAAAAGAGGTACTCGAAACCGTTTACAACGCCATGGTAGAAAAAGGGTATAATCCAGTCAACCAGATCGTAGGCTATATCATGTCAGGCGACCCGACGTACATCACAAGCTTTAAGGGAGCCAGAAGCCTGATCATGAAAGTAGAGCGTGATGAACTGGTAGAGGAACTGTTAAAAGAGTACATCAAAAATGAATCCTGGAAGTGAGCGTAATTACTATGAGAATAATGGGATTAGATTACGGCTCAAAAACAGTAGGGGTGGCAGTCAGCGACGCCCTGGGTCTTACTGCGCAGGGAATCGAAATTGTCCGCAGAAAATCGGAGAATAAGCTGCGTCAGACGCTGGCCCGGATTGAAGAGATAGCAAAAGAGTACGGCGTGGAAAAAATCGTACTCGGCTTCCCGAAACATATGAACAACGACATCGGAGAGCGGGCCGAAAAATCTCTCGAGTTCAAAGAAATGCTGGAGAGACGGACAGGCCTGCCCGTTGTTATGTGGGACGAGCGGCTGACAACGGTCGAAGCAGACCGCACCATGATGGAAACCGGAATCCGCAGGGAAAACCGCAAGGAGTACGTAGATATGATTGCAGCTGTTTTTATCCTGCAGGGATATCTGGACTATCTTTCCCATCAGAAGGAATCACAGGAAAACTGAACAAAGGAATATTGTATGGAAAAAATAACATTTGTAACAGATGATGGCGGCAAAGAAGAATTTTACGTGGAGGAGCAGACCAGAATCAACGGAGTCAACTATATTCTGGTATCCGATTCAAAGGACGATGAGGCAAATGCCTATATTCTGAAGGATATCTCCACCGACACCGACGCAGAGGCAGAGTATGTTATGGTAGAAGACGACACCGAATTCGATGCCGTTTCCGGCGTATTTGCTTCCATGTTGGATGACGAGGCAGACATCACCTATTGAACCAGCCGTTTTGAAGCCATACCGGGACGCAGACGAAGCGGGACCGGGACAGCGCTTTAAAGGGCAAATCCTGCAGGTGCGGGACATGCTCCATCAGCCTGAAGTGACGCTCAGGGGATGCGTGCGTGAAGCCGTACCGGTAACGGAATCGTTTGGAAAACATGCGCGGAGGTGCTATTTGAAAAAGAATAATGGAAGTAAATTAAAAATTATACCGCTTGGCGGTCTGGAACAGATCGGTATGAACATCACCGTTTTCGAGTATGAGGACAGTATCATCGTCGTAGATTGCGGACTCGCATTCCCGGAAGACGACATGCTCGGTATCGACCTGGTCATCCCGGATGTAACATATCTGAAAGAAAACATCGACAAAGTCAAAGGCTTCGTCATCACCCACGGCCACGAGGACCATATCGGAGCCCTGCCTTACATCTTAAAAGAAGTGAACGTGCCGGTCTACGCCACCAAACTGACGATTGGCCTGATCGAAAACAAATTAAAGGAGCACAACCTGCTCCGCACCACAAAACGGAAAATCATCAAACACGGACAGTCCATCAACCTGGGCGCATTCCGCATTGAGTTTATCAAAACAAACCACAGTATTGCAGATGCAGCAGCACTGGCAATCTACTCCCCGGCTGGCATCATCGTCCACACAGGAGACTTCAAAGTCGACTACACACCAGTCTTTGGTGATGTTATCGACCTGCAGAGATTCGCAGAGATCGGAAAGAAAGGCGTTCTGGCACTGATGTGCGACAGTACCAATGCAGAGCGGCCTGGCTTTACCATGTCCGAGCGGACCGTAGGAAAGACGATCGACGGCCTGTTTGCCGAGCATCAGAATTCCCGAATCATCATCGCAACCTTCGCATCGAACGTCGACCGTGTGCAGCAGATTATCAACTCTGCTTATAAATACGGCCGTAAAGTTGTCATCGAAGGCCGCAGTATGGTCAACATCATCTCCATCGCGCAGGAGCTTGGCTACATCAATATCCCGGAAAATACCCTGATCGATGTGGAGCAGATGAAAAACTACACCGGCGAGCAGCTTGTCCTGATCACCACCGGAAGCCAGGGCGAGTCCATGGCAGCACTGTCCCGTATGGCGGCACACCTGCACAAAAAGATCTCGATCCTGCCGGGCGACACCGTGATCTTCAGTTCCCACCCAATTCCGGGAAATGAAAAAGCCGTTTCGAACGTCATCAACGAACTGTCTGCACAGGGTGCCAACGTCGTATTCCAGGACGTTCACGTATCCGGACATGCCTGCCAGGAGGAAATCAAGCTGATCTACTCCCTGGTAAAACCGAAATACGCGATCCCGGTACACGGCGAATACCGCCACTTAAAAGCACACGCAGAAGTAGCACAGAGCCTCGGCATCCCGAAAGAGAACATCTTCCTCATGTATTCCGGTGATGTCATGGAACTCGATGAGGACGGCGCAGCAGTAACTGGCAAAGTCCACACCGGAGCCATCATGGTCGACGGACTCGGCGTTGGTGATGTAGGAAATATCGTCCTGCGTGACCGCCAGCATCTGTCCGAGGACGGAATCATGGTCGTTGTACTGACTCTGGAAAAGAGAACGAACCAGCTTCTGGCCGGCCCGGACATCGTATCCCGCGGTTTCGTCTATGTACGCGAATCCGAGGATTTGATGGGCGAGGCAAGAGAAGTTGTAGAAGAGGCACTGGATGGCTGCCTTTCCAAAAATATCTCCGACTGGGGCAAGATCAAATCCACGATCAAAGATGCCCTCGGCGATTATGTATGGAAGAAAACAAAGAGAAGACCGATGATCCTTCCGATCATCATGGAGGCATAAATACCATGGACAAAGTAACAGAATGCCTGGACGCGCTCATCGAAGAAATGAGGGAGAGCAGGGCATATCAGAATTACTTGTGGATGGAAGAGGAACTTGAAAAAGACCCGGACTTAAAAAGCCGGGTCGACGACTATCGAATCCGCAACTACCGACTGCAGCAGTCCGAAAACGTAGACCTTTACGATGCGGTAGATTCCCTCGAACGGGATTCCTACGCACTCCGCAAAAGCGAGAAAGCAAACGCCTATCTTGAAGCGGAACTCGAGGTCTGTAAGATGGTACAGAAGGTGCAGGACCGTATTTCAGAGGCAATCCGCATCGGAGTACCGGAAATCTAAAACCGAAAATCAAAAGGAGAGCGCCCATGTCCGAAAAGAAAAGAGATGCCGGATACCGCGCAGCGCTGACAGGTGCGAAAGGAACCGTGCGCCTGCTCATTTACGTCTGCGTAATTCTTGTGATCATTCTGGCAGCGAAAACTTCATATCAGTTTGGACATGACGTGTTTGCTGAGGAGCCAGTCGCATCCAGAGGAAAAGGAAAGGAAGTCACCGTACAGGTGCGTTCCGGCATGGAGGCGAAAGAACTCGGTGAACTCCTGAAAGACAACGGACTGATCGACGAAAGCATTCTGGTTTTCGAAGTCCAGTACCGCCTGTCCGGCTATTACGGCGGCATCAAGGACGGCTCCTACGTGCTGAATACCGCACAGACCGTCGATGAAATGCTGGAAATTCTGGCGGGCGTCAACACCGAAGGACAGCCGTCCGCGGAATAACGCACGTTTGCAAAACAAGAGGAATCTTACATGATAATAGACGAACGAATGGTAACCTACATCAATTCCCTGGACACCGGCCACACCCCGTTTCTGGAAAATCTGGAGCGGACGGCCAAACAGGACCGGGTGCCGATCATTCGCCGTGAAATGCAGAGCTTTTTAAAAGTATTCTTAAAGATGAAACAGCCAAAGAGAATCCTGGAGGTAGGAACTGCCGTAGGATTCTCTGCTGTTTTCATGGCACAGTACGGTGAAGCGGACGCAGAGATTACCACAATAGAAAATTACGAAAAACGAATCCCGATCGCACGGGAGAACTTCGAAAAATCCGGCTTCGCCGACCGCATCACGCTGATCCCGGGAGACGCTGCAGAAGTCTTAAAAACCCTGGACGGCCCGTACGATTTTATTTTTATGGACGCCGCTAAGGGACAGTACATCCACTTCCTGCCGGAAGTACTGCGTGTCCTTGATAAGAACGGCGTACTGATCACCGACAACGTGCTGCAGGACGGCGATGTCATCGAATCCCGCTTCGCCGTGGAACGCCGGAACCGCACGATCCACAAACGGATGCGGGAATACTTATTTGAACTGACACACAATGAAGGGCTGCTGACATCGGTCGTGCCGCTGGGAGATGGAATCGCGATCACGATGAAAAGCCATGAGAAGAGAGAGGAAACAACATGAGAAAACCGGAATTACTGGTTCCAGCCAGCAGTCTGGAAGTATTAAAAGTAGCAGTGATCTTCGGCGCAGATGCCGTATATATCGGCGGAGAAGTCTTCGGACTCCGCGCGAAGGCGAAGAACTTTTCGATGGAAGATATGAAAGAAGGTGTGGAGTTTGCGCATGAGCATGGCGTAAAGGTCTATGTCACCGCGAATATTCTGGCACATAACCAGGATCTTGAGGGCGTGCGGGCTTACTTTGCCGAATTGAAAGAGATCGGGCCGGATGCACTGATTATTTCCGATCCGGGAGTCTATCGCATCGCCATGGAAGTGTGCCCGGAGATTGAACGGCATATCAGTACACAGGCGAATAATACGAACTATGGAACGTATCAGTTCTGGTATGAACAGGGGGCGAAGCGCGTCGTGACAGCGCGGGAGCTGTCGCTGGCGGAGATTAAAGAGATTCGGGAGCATATTCCGGAGGAGATGGAGATCGAGACGTTTATTCATGGGGCGATGTGTATTTCGTACTCGGGAAGATGTCTGCTGTCCAATTATTTCACGGGAAGAGATGCGAACCAGGGGGCTTGTACCCATCCGTGCCGGTGGAAGTATGCGGTCGTGGAAGAGTCCAGACCGGGGGAGTATCTGCCGGTGTATGAGAATGAGAGAGGGACGTATATCTTTAACTCGAAAGATCTTTGTATGATTGAGCATATCCCGGATTTGCTGGATGCGGGGATTGACAGTTATAAGATTGAAGGAAGAATGAAGACGGCGCTGTATGTGGCGACGGTGGCAAGGACGTATCGGAAGGCAATTGATGATTATCTGGAGAGCCCTAAGAAGTATGAGGAGAATATGGAGTGGTATCGGGATCAGATCTCGAACTGTACGTACAGGCAGTTTACTACGGGATTTTTCTATGGGAAGCCGGATCATGAGAGCCAGATTTATGATAGTAATACGTATGTGAAGGAGTATACGTATCTGGGGATTGTTGGGGAGAAGAATGAAAAAAGCAGATATGCGATTGAGCAGAGGAATAAGTTTTCGGTTGGGGAAGAGATTGAAGTGATGAAACCGGATGGGGAGAATGTCCGCGTTACGGTGAAGGGGATCTGGGATGATGAAGGGAACCAGATGGAGAGTGCGCCGCATCCGAAGCAGAAATTGTGGATTGATCTTGGCGTAGAATTGGATAGGTTTGATATTTTGAGAAGGAAAGAAATGGAATAGGATAGGAAAATAAAAGGGGATTAGGAACGTGTCATTTTCGAAAGGTTGCTAATCCTTTTTTTGCGCGAATAGAGATTATGTAAAATAATGGTAATGATAAAAGAAACAAATAGGAAAAAGTTCGACATTCTGTGAAGAAAGTTGCTTCATAATGTTTACAAACTGGAGCAAATAAGCTAGAATGTACATGATATTATTGGACTAAGGCTAAATGCTGTTTTAATAGGCCATAAGTCACAAAAATATGTTAAGTATCATTACAAACGGAATGTATATAACTGGCAATGTCTACTCAACAAACCGTATTGACGTAGCATTGCCAAAAAGAACCTGTTTTGCACACTAATTGAGTTGCTGAAATTGGCTATATTTCACAGCTGTATGAACTAAAAATGCCAAAAATATATACAGAATGCTGAACTTTTGACCCATGTGGCACATAATTGGCACAACTTTTTCAGAAGAATCATAGAAATGGCGGAAAACAGGAGAAAACAACAAAAATCCATGAGCTTATCATTAACGTCTGAAACTGCTGTTGAGTACACTATCTGACCCGCTAATGACACCTACATCATAACGGTTTGTTGAGTCATGAAAAATAGAGAAAAACAGATGATTTCTACTTCAAAAAACAGCTGTTGAGTAGAGCATGAATGGTGATGATAATTACATGTTTTGAGTGGTTAAAGTGAATGTTTTGTTCACAACGAACAATGAATGGTGAGAATTGGACTGAATGATATATATAGTTTTAACAAAACTCATGTGCCGACAGGGTTCGATTCAACAATCCAACACTTAGAAAAAACATCATTGCAGGGTATACGGGGTTCGACCGTACAAATCAACACTTCGGCTATAGAGAAATAGAAACGAGTGTACTCAACGGATGTTTTATGGAGTAGAAACATGATTGCTGGGGTAATCGGATACGACAGTATAAGAAAACACTTAGCCGAGTGTGGTTATCACACAGTGGAAATTAGAGAGAAATGCCATCCATATGGATGTGTACATAGAAAATTAGAGGATATGCCCGATGAGGGCCGGAGGAGTAAATAACATGAAGAATTACAAAATCGCCGTTGCGGGTACTGGTTATGTGGGATTATCCATTGCCACCTTGCTTTCCCAGCACCACCAGGTAACCGCAGTTGATATTGTTCCGGAGAAGGTTGAGATGATCAATAATCGCAAGTCTCCGATTCAGGATGATTATATTGAAAAATACCTTGCAGAGAAAGAATTGAACCTGACCGCAACTCTGGATGCAAAGGCTGCATACTCTGATGCGGACTTTGTTGTAATAGCGGCCCCTACGAACTACGATAGCCACACCCAGCACTTTGACACATCTGCAGTCGAAGCTGTGATCAAGCTGGTCATGGAATATAACCCGAACGCCATCATGGTCATCAAGTCCACGATCCCTGTGGGCTACACCGCATCCGTGCGTGAGAAGTTCAACAGCAGGAACATCATCTTCAGCCCGGAATTTTTAAGAGAAAGCAAAGCACTGTACGACAATCTTTATCCTTCTCGTATCATCGTTGGCACTGATTTGGAAGACGAAAGATTAGTAGAAGTAGCACACGAGTTTGCTGGTCTGCTGCAGGAAGGTGCTATCAAGGAGAACATAGACACTCTGTTTATGGGCTTCACCGAGGCAGAGGCAGTCAAATTGTTTGCCAATACATATCTGGCCCTGCGCGTGGCTTACTTTAACGAACTGGACACCTATGCAGAGAGCAAGGGCTTGAACACCCAGCAGATTATCGACGGTGTATGCCTTGACCCTCGTATTGGTAGACACTACAACAATCCGTCCTTTGGCTACGGCGGATACTGCCTGCCGAAGGATACCAAGCAGCTGCTGGCTAACTATGCAGATGTGCCGGAGAACCTGATCGAGGCTATTGTCGAGAGTAACAGAACTCGTAAAGACTTCATCGCCGACCGCGTTCTAAAGCTGGCTGGTTATTATGGTTATGACGAGGATAACGAGTACGATAAGGAACAGGAAAAATCTGTGACCATCGGTGTGTACCGCCTGACCATGAAGAGCAACAGCGATAACTTCCGTCAGAGTTCTATTCAGGGTGTCATGAAGCGTATCAAGGCCAAGGGTGCAACGGTTGTGATTTATGAGCCGACTCTGAAAGATGGCGAGACATTCTTCGGATCAGTAGTGGTTAATGATCTGGCTAAGTTCAAGGAAATGAGCCATGCCATCATCGCAAATCGGTATAGTAAAGATCTTGATGATGTGAAAGAAAAAGTTTATACGAGAGATATTTTCCAGAGAGATTAAGAGATAGATGAGGGAATAAAAGATGGATATCAAAAAAGAATACGAGCGTTGGTTGGAAAACGCAACAGCAGATGCAGACGTTGCCGCTGAACTGAAAACGCTAGATGATACAAAAATTGAGGATGCTTTTTACCGTGACCTCGCCTTTGGCACGGGTGGTCTGCGTGGTGTCATCGGTGCAGGCACCAACCGCATGAACATCTATACTGTGGCAAAAGCTTCTCAGGGTTTGGCTGACTATTTGAAGAAGAACTTTGCAGAGCCGTCTGTAGCAATCGGCTATGACAGCCGTATCAAGAGCGATGTGTTCGCCAAGGTTGCCGCAGGCGTGTTTGCTGCCAATGGCGTTAAGGTCAATATCTGGACTGTCCTGATGCCGGTGCCGACTGTGTCTTTTGCGACCCGGTATCTGCACACCTCTGCTGGCGTGATGGTCACTGCTTCTCACAATCCCAGCAAATACAATGGCTACAAGGTTTATGGTGCAGATGGCTGCCAGATCACGACCGAAGCTGCCGCCGAAATTTTGGCTGAGATTGAAAAACTGGACATCTTTGCAGATGTAAAGCACAGCAATTTTGAAGCGGGTCTTGCAAACGGTAGTATCAAATACATCCCGGATGAGGTCTGTACTGCCTTTGTGAATGAGGTCAAGAATCAATCTGTTCTGTTTGGTGAAGAGGTCAATAAAAATGTTGCCATCGTTTACAGTCCTCTGAACGGTACAGGTCTGAAGCCTGTGACCCGTACCCTGAAAGAGATGGGCTACACCAATATTACGGTGGTCAAGGAGCAGGAGCAGCCGGATGGCAATTTCCCGACCTGCCCGTACCCGAACCCGGAGATCAAGGAAGCAATGGCACTGGGTATGGAATATGCCAAGAAGTGCAACGCTGACCTGTTGCTGGCAACTGACCCGGATTGTGACCGTGTAGGTATTGCCGTTAAAAACAAAGCAGGCGAGTATGAACTGTTGTCTGGTAACCAGACTGGTATGCTGCTGCTGGACTACATTTGTAGCCAGCGTATGAAGCATGGCAAGATGCCTGCTGACCCTGTGATGGTTAAAACTATCGTCACGATGGATATGGGTGAGCAGATTGCTACTAACTATGGCCTGCGCACCATCAATGTGCTGACTGGTTTTAAGTTCATCGGTGAGCAGATCGGCAAGCTGGAGCAACAGGGCAAGGCTGACAGTTATGTGTTTGGTTTTGAGGAAAGCTATGGCTATCTGACCGGTTCCTATGTTCGTGACAAGGACGGCGTGGACGGTGCCTACATGATCTGCGAAATGTTCAGCTACTATGCGACCAAGGGCATCAGCCTGCTGGATAAGCTGGACGAGCTGTACAAGACCTACGGCTACTGCCTGAATACCCTGCACAGCTACGAGTTTGATGGCAGTGCAGGTTTTGCCAAGATGCAGAGCATCATGCAGGCATTCCGCGGCGGCATTAAAGAGTTTGGCAGCAAGAAGGTCGTTAAGCTGCTGGACTATGCGCCGGGTCTGGATGGTCTGCCCAAGTCTGATGTGTTGAAGTTCCTGCTAGAAGATAACTGTTCCATTGTGGTGCGTCCTTCCGGTACGGAACCGAAACTCAAGACCTATATCTCTGTCAGCGCAGAGAATAAAGAAGCGGCCGAAAAGGTGGAAGCAGAGATTCGTAAGAGTGCTGAAGAATTCTTGAAGTAAAGATAGAGGAGAAAAAATTATGAATATTATTTTACTTTCCGGTGGTTCTGGTAAGCGTCTTTGGCCCCTTTCCAATGATGTACGTAGTAAGCAGTTCATCAAGCTGTTCAAGAATAATGATGAGTACGAGTCTATGGTGCAGCGTGTGTATCGCCAGATTACCACGGTGGATGCTGATGCAAAGATTACTATTGCAACGAGCAAATCGCAGGCAAGCGCCATAAAGAATCAGTTAGGTGAAAAGGCTTCTATTTGTGTAGAGCCTTGCCGCCGCGATACGTTCCCGGCCATCGCACTGGCTGCAGCCTATCTCCACGATGAACTGGGCGTTGATGAGAATGAAGCTGTTGTTGTCTGCCCGGTTGACCCTTATGTAGATAATACCTATTACGAAGCTGTTAAGACTCTGCAGGAACTGGCAGAGCAGGGTGACGCAAATCTGACTCTGATGGGCATTGAACCGACCTATCCTAGTGAGAAGTACGGTTACATTATTCCTGAAAGCGGCGAAAACGTCAGCAAGGTTAAGGAATTCAAGGAAAAGCCGGATGTGGAAACGGCCAAGAAGTATCTGGCTCAGAGTGCACTGTGGAATGCCGGCATCTTTGCATTTAAGCTAGGGTATCTACTGGACAAAGCACATAGCATGATCGACTTTGAAGATTATCGCGATCTGTTTAATAAGTACGATACTCTGACTAAGATCAGCTTTGACTATGCTGTAGTTGAGAAAGAGTCCAGCATTCAGGTTCTGCGTTACAGCGGTGACTGGAAGGATGTCGGCACTTGGAACATGATGGCAGAGGTCATGGCAGATAAGACCAAGGGCAAGGCCATTCTGGACGAAACTTGTGAGAATACTAATGTGGTGAATGAGCTGAATATCCCGATTCTCTGCATGGGTTGCAAGGATATGATTGTTGCCGCCAGTGGTGATGGTATCTTAATCGCTGATAAAGAACGCAGCGGTTATATGAAGCCTTATGTGGAAAAAATCGAGACCGAGGCAATGTATGCTGAGAAGTCTTGGGGTACTTATACAGTTATCGATGTTCAGCCTGGTTCTATGACAGTCAAGGTTTCCATGAGAGCTGGCGAGCATATGACTTACCATATGCATAACTACCGCGAGGAAGTATGGACTGTAGTTTCTGGTAAAGGTAAGGCAATCGTTGACGGCATGGAGCAGGTACTCCGCACTGGTGATGTAATTACTATTGCGGCAGGTTGCAAGCATACAGTGGAGGCTATTACGGCACTGGATATGATTGAAGTACAGCTTGGAGAAGAAATCAGCGTTGCAGATAAGATTAAATTTCCGATGGAATAAAAAACAGTGGGAGACAGAGTAATGGAAATCATGAAATTGATTCCGACGGGTAAAGATTATTTGTGGGGTGGTACTCGACTTCGGGAAGAATATGGTAAAGAGATTGATTTAACACCATTGGCAGAAACTTGGGAGTGTTCAGTTCATCCAGATGGCCCAAGCTATGTGGCAAATGGTACATATAAAGGAAAAACACTGGCTGAAGTGTTGAAAGCACATTCTGAATACCTTGGAACAAAAGTAGAAAACGGTGAACTTCCAGTATTGGTTAAGTTTATCGATGCCAAGAAAGATCTCTCAGTTCAAGTTCATCCAAGCGATGAATATGCAAGAGAGCATGAAGGTGACAATGGCAAGACCGAGATGTGGTATGTCATTGATGCTGATGAGGGTGCAAGTCTTATATATGGCTTTCAGCATGAGGTGACGGAGAAAATTCTCCGAAAGGCAGTTGAAACAGGAACACTGGATAAGCACTTGCAAAAAGTTCCAGTCCACAAGGGCGATACCTACTTTGTTCCGGCGGGGACTGTGCACGGTATTGGCAAGGGTATTTTGGTAGCAGAAATTCAGGAAAGCTCCAATGTAACCTACCGTGTCTACGATTATGAGCGTGTGGACAAGAACGGTAAAAAACGGGAACTGCATTTCGATAAAGCTGTGCAGGTTATGAACATGAAGGTCGCACCGGATGTGAGTCAGAAACCGAGAATGGTGAAGTATTATTCTGGTTGCTCTCGTGAATTGCTCTGCCGTTGCAAGTACTTTGAAACGGAGCGGATTCAGGTCACAAAGGGCTTTGCTTTTTCCGTGATGGACACTTCTTTTCAGGTGTTGATGTGCCTTGATGGATATGGAGAAGTACAGACGATGGATGCGGAGCAGAAGCCGATGCGATTCAGCAAGGGAGAAACACTGTTTTTGCCTGCAGGATTGGGCAGATGCTTGGTCGTTGGTGATGCAGAATTGATTAAAGTTCGGTGCTAATAGGCTTGTAGTGAGGATGAATAAATGTCAAGAATGAAGTTTATGAATACAGAGATTGATAACTTGACAATGCAGGAAACGCTGCAGGCTATTGATCGGCTGATTCAAGAGGATAGAAGTGCATATGTGGTAACCCCGAACGTGGATCACATTGTACAGCTTGAAACAAGTAAAGAATTACAGGCGGTTTATGAGAATGCGTCATTGATTCTGACGGATGGCAAACCACTGTTGTGGATCGCCAAATGGTATGGAACACCGATTAAAGAGAAAATTTCAGGATCGGATTTGTTCCCACTCTTGTGTGATATGGCTGCGAAAAAAGGATATAAGATGTTTTTTTTAGGTGCGGCTGAAGGTGTAGCTGCAAAAGCGGCGGAAAACCTAGCAAATAAATTTAAAGGATTACAGGTTGTTGGTACATATTCTCCACCATTCGGGTTTGAAAAAAATCAGGATGAGATGGATAAAATTAAATCCATGATAAAAGAGGCTGCCCCGCACATTTTGATTGTTGGTCTAGGCTGCCCGAAACAGGAAAAGTTCATGTACCACCACTGTAAAGAACTCGGAGTACCAATTTCCTTTGGATTGGGTGCCAGCTTTGACTTTGAAGCAGGTAATATCAAAAGAGCACCTCGTTGGATGTCCAATCATGGCTTAGAGTGGCTTTTTAGAATAACACAAGATCCAAAGCGCATGGCAAAACGCTACCTGATAGATGATCGAAAGATTCTTGGTTTAGCAATTAAGTATAGAAAAATAGGTGAATAAATGGACTTAGTAACAATAATCACACCCGTTTATAATGGCGAAAAATACTTGCAACGCTATTTTGCGCAGATAAATGCGATTGGGTATAAAAATTTACAGATAATCGTTGTTAACGATGGAAGTAAAGATGAAACATCAGAAATCGTACAAAAATATGCAGAGGAAGATAGCAGAATAGAATTCATCGATAAAAAAGTGAATGAGGGTGTCAGCAGCGCAAGAAATGATGCATTAAAAAGGGCCAAAGGAACGTTTTGTTTCTTTTTCGATTGTGATGATACTTTTGATGCACAAATTGTTGAAAAATGCGTAGCGAAAGTAAAATCTGATACAGACACTGTTTGCTATAATTATGCATCAATACGCAGAAATGGAAGCGTAGCTGAACATAAGTTTTCCTATTTGAAACGTCAATATAATAAAAAGGAAATTCTGGAACAGGTACTGCCAAATTCCTTTGGAACATCGATAGCAGATTTAAAGGGATACCTTTCAGGCAAGCGAGGAATGCGCCAGGGAAAGGAACTAAATGGGCCATGGCGTATGATGTATTCACTTAAGATAATCCGAGAGGAAAATATCTTTTTCCGAAAAGATTTGCGTGTTGGTGAAGACACGATTTTCACTAACAAATATCTGGCAGTAGCGGATGTGATTTATACGATAGATGAGCCGCTGTATTATCTCCACAACAACGACGGGTCAGCGATAGAAGCATATAATCTTGATGTCAATCGAATGATTTCAGGGAAGTTGCAGCTTATCCGAGCGAAAGATGAATTAAGTAATGAACTGCAACAGATGGGCATGGATACATATGAGCTGTGGGGGGGGGAGTACATACTTTCTTCCGTTCAAATTGGCTATGCTCTAGCGAAGGATAAAAAATTATCAATTGCTGAAAAATGTAAGGCTTTGAAAAGTTACCATTTGAATTCTATAGTTAGGAACCAATGGAACCGTCTGAAAACAAAAGATATTATTGAAACAAAAAGCATTAAGGCAATTCCGGTTTTCTTATTAAAAATAAACTGGATAGCTATTACAGAATTGATGCTCATCCTGTTTTGTAAAATGGGATTTAAAATCAGCTGAGAAAGGGCAGAGATGAAAGTATTAATAGATTTGACTTCTCTTGCAGATAACTTTTCTGGAATTGAGCGATTTGCACTTAGTATTACGAAAGAATTGATTTCGGATCAGAGCAGAAGTGATATTGAATATATACTCGTTTTCAAAAATGAGATACATAAAGATTTTTCTGCGGAGCAGAACAATGTTAGAAAAATTATTGTAAGAGGAAAGAATAAACTGATTTTTAATCAGTTGCAGTTACCATTAAAACTAACAACTATAAAAGCAGATTACTACTTTTTTCCGGCGTTCCCAGCACCATTTTTCTTTTTTAACAGAAATGCAATAAGTGCAATTCATGATGTTGGGTGTTGGGATTGTCCAAGTAAAAATAAAAGGTACATGACTCTCTATTTTAAGCTCATGTACAGAAAAGCTGCGCTTGGGCATAAGAAAGTCGTTACGGTGTCGCAGTTCTCTAAGGATAGAATTTCAAAGATTTTGAAAAAAAATCCTGAAGAGATTGCCGTTATTTATGATGGTTTATCGGATTGCTTTGCGAACTTTTACTATGATAGAGGACAAGATATGAAGGCTAAGGAAGGCTATGGACTTCCAGAAAAATATATTCTCTGCCTTTCAACGTTAGAGCCGAGAAAGAATATGAGGCTCTTGGTAGATGCATTTAGTGAACTGATCAAAGAAAAGAAAATTGATACCAACCTGGTTTTAGCTGGAAGAAAAGGTTGGTTAATGGATGATTTACTTTCCAATCTGGATAAGGAAATTGTTGACCGAATTCATTTCACCGGTTTTGTGGATGATGATTTATTGCCGTATGTGTATAGGAATGCACAGATCTTCGTATTTCCGTCAGTATATGAGGGATTCGGAGTGCCTCCAATTGAAGCAATGTCTATGGGGATTCCTGTAATTTCTTCAGATGCAGCTTCATTACCAGAGGTTTTGGGTGATGCGGCTTATTATTTTAAAAATCGCAATCTGAAAGATTTGAAAAAACAGATTGTAGCTGTCATGAATCTTCCTAAAGGTCAAATTAATCTAGTAAAGGAAAATGGAATTATTCAAGCGAGTAAGTATAGTTGGAAAATAGAAGCTATAAAATTGAAAAAGCTTTTATTGAGAGAATATGATTAATAACATATATAGGTGAGTCAAGTAGATGAAAATATTATTGGTAAATACATTTTATTATCCTGAAGTTAAGGGTGGAGCAGAATATAGTGTAAAAAAATTAGCGGAAGCTTTACAAGCTGATGGAAACGAAATTACAGTATTAGCATCAGGCAACACCGATAATGATGAAATTATTGATGGTATAAAAGTTCATAGAAGAAAATTCCATTCTATTTATCATTCGTATGGAAATGTAAATAAGAATGTTATTACTATGATTTTTCATAGGGCTTTGGATTTTTGGAATCCTATGAATCGAAATATAATTATTGACATTTTAAAGAAAGAAAAACCAGATATAATTCATACAAACAATATTTATGAAATTACACCAATTATATGGAAAACGGCGAAAGAAAATGGAATACATACGGTACACACAATTAGAGATTACTACTTAATGTGCTACAAAACGAATTTATTGAAAAAGAATAATGAAATTTGTAACGCACCTAATATTGGGTGTAGACTATATCAATATATAAATCGAAAGCTTACCAATTATGTGGATGTTTTGACGGCACCATCGAATATGATGATTAAAGAGGTTGAAAAAAGAAGATTTTTTGAAAAATCACAACATAGTGTAGTGTATAATGCGTGTGAGTTTAATAAAGAAAATGTTGCTGTAAATTGTGCAAAAAAGAAAGCAGATAGCACAATCACTTTTGTATATTTAGGTGGATTTCATGAACATAAAGGCATAGATACTCTATTGGAAGCATTTCAAAATCTGGAAAGTTCGAATGCAAGGCTAGTTTTTGCGGGAAAGGGTGAAAAAACGCAGAAAATTGAAGAGGCAGCCATAAAAGATTCTAGAATTTATTATGCCGGTTTTTTAGATGAATCGCAAATTGCAGAATTATTAAATAGATGTGATGTGTTGGTTTGCCCATCGTTGTGGAACGAGCCATTTGGAAGAGTGATTTTAGATGCTTATAAAAGTGGATTGCCAGTTATCGCTAGTAGAATTGGTGCGTTACCGGAAATTGTACAAGAGGGCAAAACAGGTATTCTAGTTAACCCAGGTGTAAGTGATGAACTGAAAAATGCAATGAATTGCTTTCTTGACAATAATGGCTTTTTAGAGGAGTGTAAAAGCAACCTCTTAGCGAAATTATCTGAATTTGAAATAAGAAAGCAAGCAAATACTTTTGAGAAAATATATACTTTAATTTTAAAGGAGAAAGACATTGGATAAGGTTGTGTATTATCCGCTAAATCATAAGAATCCTTATGTGGCTATAGTTACAGAGGCAATAAAGAATGCGGGATATGAAGTATATGATTTGGAAGACATAAAAAAGAATCATAAGCTTGCAAAAGAAATCAAGATAATAAATTTGAATTGGTTTGACTCTATTGGTGATTGCCAATTATGGAAGGCAATCGCTTTACTGATGAGGCAGTTGTTGAGGGTGGCGTATTATAAGTGGTGTGGAATGAAAATAATTTACACGATGCATAATAGGCAAGCTCATGACACAAAGTACAAACGTATAAACTACTTTTTAATGAAATTTTTGTGTAAAAAGGCGGATTATATTGCGGTTTTATGTACTTATTCTAAGAAAATATTGAGAGATTTTTTGTCGAATGAAGATATTGAAAAAAAGGTGCGTGTGATGTATCACCCAAGTTATGAAGGCGCATATTCTGAAAAAAAAATGCCTATTCCAGAATTGCCGAATAGTGTGAAACGTAATATGCACATTTTATTTATGGGAAGTGTAAGACCATATAAAAATATAGAGTTGATTCTTGAAGCAGCAAATAAATTACAAGGAAAGAATATAGAATTTGTAATTGCAGGAAAAGCAAACAATAAAGACTATGAAAAACTGATTCAAGACAAAGTGAATCATCTTTCTAAAGTGACTTTTATTCCGAGGTTTATTGAAGATTCTGAAATGTTTTCCTTTTATGATTGGGCAGATATTGTGCTAATTCCTCTCGATATTAAAAGTAGCTTGAATTCTGGAAGTTCTGTGCTGGCATTTACGATGGGAAAAACGGTTATTATACCTAAGATTGGAACAGTGAGAGATTTTCCTAGAGAATTAATGTTTTCGTATGAATATGAAAATGAATCAGAACATTTAAATGCATTAGTAGATAAAATAAACGAGGCGTTTATGAAGTGGTCAGATAACCCTAAATCTATTGAAAGAATGGGCAGCGAGATTAGAGAGTATTTGAATAATAATTTCTCAAAAGAAAAAACTGAGGAAAGATATCGAAAACTGTATCAGGAGGCTATTAAATGAAAATAATTCAAATTTTAGAGTTTATTTACAGGTGGGGGCTCCAACATCAATTGAATAAAAACGATAATATTTGGAAATTCAAGAATAAAACCTTGCCGCTTTCATCACAAATTGATTGTGAAAATGGGGCTCAATATAAAATTGAAGGAGTAATTTTGAGGGATAGATGTAGTGTAAGAGTCAGAAACGGAGGAATCTTAAATATAGGCAATAATGTTGCGTTTAATAACAATTGCACATTAACATGTAGAGGGAAAATAACAATTGGATCAGATACCAATATTGGACCCAATTGTGCGATTTTTGATCATGACCATGACTATATGTCAAAGAATAGAATGGAAAATTACAAAATTGGTTCTATACTGATAGGGAAAAATGTTTGGATAGGAGCAAATGTTACAATATTAAAAAATAGTGTAATAGGAGATAATTGCGTGATCGGCGCAGGAAGTGTTGTAAAAGGGAAATATCATAGTAACACTTTGGTAGTAGGTAATCCGGCAGTAGAAAAAAAGGTGATATGACGGTGATACATATAATCTTGGAGGTGTTTAGGTGAATAAAACAGTTAAAGTAGATAGTAAAAGTATAGAAGGGATTATATACGTAGCATTCCTGTTGGGATATTTACTGCAAACATCATATTTACCGACACAATTTAGAAGTATACGTGTTATTATGATCTCTTGCTATTGTGTGGGATATCTATTTTGTGCGTTTAAATTATTAACATCTAAATATACTGCCAAGTGTTTTGTGCTTACTCTTATATTTGTTTTGACTGGAATAGCAACACTTATTTCTAATAAGTCTATAGATTATATTATTGCATCAACTATGCTTAATTTTCTCTTAGTGACTATCTGTGTAAAAAGCATTAGCTTTGAGAAAATAATTAGAATTGATTTAATTGCTAAAATTTCTTTTACCTTGATTTTGGTAATACTGTGTTGTTGCAATGTTGTTAAAAATGTAATGACTACTCGCACAAGTGGAGCGGTTAGATATTCAATGGGATTTGCACATCCTAATCGCTTTGGCGCAATGCTTTTTCTAATAGCACTTTACCTTGCCTATGTCAGAAGAGAAAAACTTAACTTGAAAGACATATTTTTTCAACTTTTTATATTTGTAGTAACATATAAGCTAACAGATTCGAGAAGCAGTGAATTGGGAATTGCAATTGTAATAATATTTACGGTATTAAGTTTGTTACATAAGCGCAGAAAAAATAAGAATTTTAGCAAAACGCAAAGATATATAATTGTAATAGTTGCTATATCTATGATAGCAGCAATGTTTTATTTGGCTGCAAACTACGATTCAAACAACTCTAAAATGAGCATACTCAATATGTTATTTAATTCTCGTTTGGAATTAGGGGGATTAACGCTTAAGTATTATAAACCATCGTTGTTTGGTGCGGGAATTCAAACATATGCATGGGAAGATGTTTTATCACAGGGGATGTCGCATGCCTTGGTTGGATCAGATATTCTGTATCTGTATATCTATCTGAATTATGGAATTATCTCATTGTTTATATATTTATATGTAATAGTAGTAGCTATAATTTATGCTGCAAAAAATGATAAATGGGGATGCTTGAGTTTAATTATAATTTTGATGGTTTCGTGTATGGAAAATCAATATCTTCCGGTAGCATCAAATGTGTTCGTTTTGTATTTTGGAATGTATTTGAAAAATCCAAGAATGAAAAGAATACAGGTAGGAGCTAATAATGATTAAGAAATATAGTGATAATAAACTAATTGCACTTAATATGATATGGTCCATGGTGGCAGTTGCTGTGAATTATGCCATAACTTTTTTTATGACATCATATGTTACAAATACCGCTGGAGCAGAGGCTTTTGGTTTTGTGACGTTGTCAAATACGCTTACATCTTATATAGATGTAATTTCAATTGCATTAAACGCCTTTGCGTGCAGATATATATCAATAGCATTTCATAAGGGAAATATTGAGGAGGCAAATAAATATTTTAACTCTGTTATTATTGCAGATACTGTGTTGTCAATCTTTATTATTGCAATTGGAACGCCTACGATATTAAACTTAGAACACATTCTAAATATTTCAAGGGAATTAGTTGTTGATGTAAAAATATTATTTGTATTAACATTGTTTCGATATACTATTACCATTATAGGTACAGCTTTTTCGGTTGGAACGTTTATAACAAATAGAATCAGTCTTTCAGAACGACAGAAAAGTATTAGTTATTTAGTACAAGGTTTTTTTCTGATTTTTTTATTCGCCGTATTTGAGACAAGAATTTGGTATGTTGGAATAGCACTACTGATTGCAAGCGTGTATGTATTTGCAACGAATATACATTATACCAAAGTTCTTACGAGTGAATTAAGATTTAACATTTCAAAATTTGATACTGCCGCTATAAAAAAGCTTATTTCATTGGGGATATGGAATTCAATCAATAATTTTGGTAATATTCTTAATAGCGGATTGGATTTGATTGTAACCAATCTCATGCTTTCTCCGTTTGTGATGGGAGAGATATCGATTGGGAAAAGTTTGGGAACGATTTGTAATACATTATTAGAGTCTGCAACAAATTCATTTAGGCCCAAGCTTCTGCAAATATATGCATCAGGAAATACAGAAACTTTAGTTTCAGAGTTTAAAAAGGCAATGAAAACCACAGGAATGATTTCAAATATAATTTTTACGGGTTTTGTTGTCTGTGGTAGAGATTTGTTCCGTTTATGGCTTCCTACTCAAAATGCAGAGTTTTTATACATAATTGCAATAATAGTTTTGATGAGTGATATTATTATAGGTGTAGTAAAACCACTATATTATGTATTTACGCTTACGAAGAAATTAAAGGTTCCATGTTTTATAACAATTGCAACTGGAATAATCAATGTCGTTTCAATGTATATTTTGATTAGATATACAAGCCTTGGTGCATATGCTGTTGTTCTTACAACATTGGTACTTAATTATGTCCATTTTTTTGACACTCCAATTTATGCGGCATATTGTTTAAAAGTAAAGTTGACTACGTTTTACTCCTCAATTATAGAACATTTTTTGACTTGTTTTATTCAAGTCTTTCTAATGTATTGGGCATTTCTTCGATTCCCAAACTGTGATAATTGGTTAACATTTGTATTGAAATGTGTAATGGTAGGCGGAGGAGCAATTGTGCTTAATGCTATAATCATATTTTTAGAAAAGTATTGGAATAGAAGACATGAACAAGCATAGGAAGGAGTAATTATGGTAGATAACAAAAAAAATAAAGAAATAGAATTGCTCCGCTTTTTTGCAACGATTTTGGTGGTTCTTGGTCACAGTGGGTTTTATATTATTACAACATCTGTTAGTTCTATGGGATGTGATTGGACAAAATATATTCTAGATGAAACAATTATTTACAAAATAATAGGATTTGGCACAAGAATTATATATTCGTGCCACATGCAACTTTTTATACTTATATCTGGAATGGTGTTTCAAATTTGCTTGAATGGTGGTAAGTATAAAACCGTTTTAGGATTATTAAAAAATAAAATTCCGAGATTGATCATTCCATATTTTTTAGTGTCTATATTGTATAATATTCCAATATTATGGTGCTCAAATTATTTTGGAGGGAGCGTTTACAATGTGATATTATATCTGATTGGATTTGGAAAGAATCATTTATGGTATTTGGAGGCATTGTTTATTATATTTGTTTTGACTTATGCTTGCAACTCTATTTTGATAGGATTTATGAAAATTCAGAAAAGAACAGCAATTGCTGTAATGATGATTCCAGCAGTGCTTATGTATTTATTGAATGACTATATAAAAATTTATGTGACAGAGATTGCTTATATAGATAGAGTTGCGAAATATTGGATGTGGTTCTTAATAGGTATGTTTTTTGTCGAATTTGAGGATAATATTAAGAGGGCGTTAAAAGACAAGACCATTTTGAAAATTAGCGGAGTCTTTGGCGCATGGATGTTTTCGTTTTTATTAGTAGACAAAGGTAAACGATTTTTTCTTTTTGAAGAACAAATATTTGGAATATTCTTTTGGTATTCTATTTGTTATTGGATTATCAATCGGTTCCCTAAGGTACTAAATAATAGAATTTTGAAATTGATAAACATGTATTCTATGGATATTTATTTATATGGAGTTCCGGTAAACTATATAATAATGACTATGCTAATACATATAGACGATGCTACACATATGAATAATATAACTAGCTTGTTTCTATATGTACTCCGAATTTTTATGCAAATAATTGTAGGCATTGCAATTCCAAGTATATTGAAGAAATTAAAATACTGTAAGCAATCAATAAACGTTCGTCAGACCTAACAGAATCGTGGTGAATGGCGGTAAGTCCTGCATGGCGGGTTTTGTACTGAAGAACACTCTGTCTGATAACGGTGGTGTGACTCGTGGTATCTGCAAGATGGATGAGAATGGAAACCTGACTGAGGTTGTGGAAACCAAGAACATCGTGAAAAGTAAAGATGGAGCAGAAGCAGACGGCGTGACTGTTGATGTGAATTCTCTGGTTTCCATGAACATGTGGGGATTGACTCCGGAATTTTTAGATGTACTGGAAGAAGGCTTCGAGGAGTTCTTCGAGAAAGAAGTACCGGGTAATCCTCAGAAAGCCGAGTATCTGATCCCTATCTTCATTGGAGAATTACTGGAGCAGGGCAAGATGTCTGTGAAGGTTTTGAAAACCAACGACACCTGGTACGGAATGACCTACCACGAAGATGTCGCAGCCGTAAAGGACAGCTTCAAAAAAATGTTGGCGGATGGCGTATACAAGGCTGACCTGTTCAGTGATCTGTAAAACGTGATGAATGGAATAGTTAGTTTACTCGGAAAGATCCTCACAAACATCCTGACTGCTCTGTATGAGCCGTTTGGATTTTCACTTCTGCTTTCATTCTTTACCATGTTCTTCTATCTATATGCTTATGAACCTTCCGCAGCAGGCAAAGGCTGGAAGAATGCCATAGTGACATGGTATCAGAAGTTCAAAGAGAGCGTGTTCTTTCGGAAGTTGTTCTTACTGGCCTTTGTGACATCAATGATTTTGTTTAGGACGTTACTAAACCGTAATCTATGGCTAAATCCTTTATCCGATGTTATGGGAGGTTGGGGAATCTGGGAGACAAAGAATGGTGAACAGGTTCTGACCACTGAGTGCATCGAGAATGTGATTATGATGGTACCGTTTTCAGCAGTAGTGGCGTGGACATTCGAAGAAAAGATAGGGAACGGCTGGAAGAAGATACTGTGGCAATGCGGAAAGATAGCGATTATTTTTTCGATAAGCATCGAGATGCTGCAATTATTACTTCGCTTGGGTACATTCCAGCTATCAGACATCTTCTACAACACAGTTGGCGGAGTAGTAGGTGGTTTGGTGTACTATGCGGTGATGAAGGTAAGAAAGTGTCTGTAAAACTGGATGAAATTGTGATATACTGGGAGCGGTAGCTCCCTACGCTGCTCGAATAATATCACACACCTCTCCGTGGTGGGCAGCAGGCAACGATCTATTATGATCGGCGAAGATGTGAGAAAAGAAAAATAATATTAGAAAGAAGGCTTAGACAGTGTCAAATGGATATAACGCAAAGACGGCTTTTATTAATAGTTTGCAGTCTGAAAAAATATCAGAAAACCTGAATGTCATTTTACAAAATACAGAAGCGCAAGATGATTTTTGGAATCTGTGTAAGTCGTATGCTGAAATTGGTTTGAATGCACCAAAATATCGAACGCCAGGAACTTGTGATGTACAAGGTGTGTTTCAATACGCAGATATTGATACTGCAAAAGATAACACAGTGGAGTTTATTCAAAAATATAATATTGATGATGTGGACGAGTTTTTTGATCTTGTAGAAAAAATGTATATCCATGCAGTTGAATTCAACGATAATAGACATAGAGGACTGGTTAAGCCAGAGCCGACATCAATGAGTGGTTTTGCTGGAAAATACTATAATTTTGCAGAAATGCCGGATGATGTATTTGAAGAATTGAAGAAAAATAGCTTGGATAAATTGAACATTTGATTTTAGAACTGACTATTCTAAATAGAAAGAAGGACACACCTATGCCCAGAACGAAAGGCAGCAAAAACCGTCCCAAAATCAATACTACCAAAGACTACGCATCCCAGATTGCAGAGAAGCAGGAGACTATTGCGTCTCTGAATACCGAGATCGCATCCATCCAGAAAGCGATTGAGGAGCAGAAGAACACATTGAAAGAGAAGAAGTCTGCTCTGAAGAAGGTCGAAAAAGAAGTGGCATCCCTGGAAGTGAAGAAGGCAAGGGCAGATGCTAAGGCCGCTGAAGAAGCTAAGAAGGCTGAAGCCGAGAGTGTGGTTAAGAAGCTACTGGCCAGCGGGATGAGTGCAGACGAGATTCTGGAAAAGCTGAAAATCGAGTAGGAGAAAATTCCTCTTGATGAGGAATTTTCGACCTCTCACACCACCGTGCGTACCGTTCGGTACACGGCGGTTCAATCAACTTAACATGTAACACACCTTTCGGTGTAATAATCTAACATTGAGATTAGTCCAAATGAGGCTAATCTCTTGTTTGTTATTGCTATATTTACAGCACCACAGCTACATACATGAGCATAGGCTCTTGAACAATAACCAACTTTGTATGCTGTAATCCTGTCAATTCCAAGCTTCATCAAATTCTTTGCACGATTCTGCGGAGTTTTCCAGTGTTTCCATATGCACATACGAAGTCTATACCGAATATTTGCATCTAATTTCGCACATAAGATTTTCATACTACCTATCTTGAAGTAGTTTATCCAACCTCGGATAAGCTGATTGAGCTTCTCTACCTTATAGCTGTTGCTGACGCCCCAACTACGACAGGTGAGTCCTTTCATTCTTTTCTTAAACTTCGCTACTGATTTTGCATGCGGTTTTGCCTTAAACTGATGTGCTCTTGAATCAAAGTAGAATCCATACCCAAGGTATTTAAGTCCACTTGGTCTATCTACTTTGCTCTTAGTCATGTTGACTTTGAGCCCTAGTTTCTCTTCGATGAATCGTGAGATATTTCTCATAACTCTGTTTGCAGACATTTCACTTCCAACCATGATAATACAGTCATCCGCATATCGTACAAAATTAAGCCCTCTCTTTTCCATTTCCTTATCCAATTCGTTCAACATGATGTTTGCCAGTAGCGGCGAAAGGTTTCCTCCTTGCGGTGTTCCCACAATAGAGTCCTCATACTCATCATCTATCATAATTCCGCTGACTAGGTATTTCCTAACAATAGAGATGACATCTCCATCTTTAATCGTTCTACCAATAATAGTCATCAACTTATCATGATTTACTGTGTCAAAGAACTTTTCCAAGTCAATGTCTACAATCCAGTCATTACCATCATTCATCATTTCGAGTGCTGTTAGGATTGCTTGCTGTGCACATCTATTCGGTCTGAATCCGTAGCTATGGTCATGGAACTGTTCCTCATAGATTGGTGTTAAGACCTGTGCAATGGCTTGCTGTATGAATCTGTCTGTTACTGTTGGTACTCCCAGGTTTCTGACACCACCGTCTGGCTTTGGTATCTCCACTCTTCGTACTGGTTGAGGTTTATATTTTCTTGTCCTCAACTGTTCCTTGATAATTTCGCCGTCCTTTACAAGATGTTCTTTAAGTTCTGTGTACTTCATTCCGTCCACTCCCTCGGCACCTTTATTTCGTACGACTTGCAGATATGCTCTGTTGAGATTATCGCTGGATAGTATCTGCTTCATTAGACTACTTGTGTCCATGCGTTCTTTCCTTTCCGTCTCGCTTGATTTGACCACCCTTTTCCCGATTGGTTACGGCAGATGTTGTCATTTCTGCAATACGAGACATACTCAAACTTATTGATTGTTCGCCCCTTCGCTCCATCTCCATTACAGAGACTTCTTCGCTACTATGGGCTCGGCTGACTTCTCACAGTTCGTTGTTACTAGGCTAATGAAACCTCTGTGAGACCTCCACGCTTAAGGTGCACGCTCTTTCCTCTCATATATCCGCCACATTTACTCGGTTCCTACAAACGGCAACTTTACGGCTTTGTCTTATTTAGCAGACTTACCAAGCGGAACCTAGCCTCATATGTGATTTCTGTCCGTCGGACCAAGAGTTTGCTT
>OLOY01000362.1_pt1 | contig 37963 bp, 36 predicted proteins | sample 1672771 | NCBI WGS metagenome assembly OLOY01 (sample SAMEA3136722, study PRJEB25190) | human gut metagenome
TTCGGATAAAATCTCCCACAAACTGGGACTCGCAGCTCACGAAAAGCCTTTTTCAAACACGCTCTAGGCAGGGATGAGTAAGGTTCCCTGTACAGTCTGGAAAATAGATTCTGCGAATTAAGACTTTGACGGAATAAACGGTGAGATCGCTCCTGCTACATTCGAGATCGGCATGGTCTGGAGCCATATATGTCCCGGGCCGGTGATGACGGTGTTGAAGATGCCCTCCCCGCCAAAAAGCATATTTTTCACACCGGGAACGGTCTGGATATCCATGGAGCAGGTGGCTTCCATAGCAGCCAGATAACCGGTATCGACGATGATCTGCTGACCGGGCTGCAGGTCGTATTCGACAACATGACCGTCAAATTCCAGGAATACCATCCCTTCTCCGGCAAGGCGCTGCATGATAAATCCCTCACCGCCGAAGAGTCCGGAACCGAAGCGTTTCTGGAAGAAAACAGAAAGGTTTACCCCGGCTTCGGAAGCGAGAAAACCGGACTTTTGTACAATCAGTTCCCGCCCGGGGGAAATCTGATAAGGAAGAATACTTCCCGGGAAGCAGGAGGCAAAAGCAATCATGCCGGGACCGCCCTGGGCAGTATAGATATTCTGAAACATGGATTCACCGGAAAACATTCGTCCGAAAGCCTTTCCGATGCCGCCGTTGGTAGAAGTTGCCATGTGCATGTTTGGAGACATCCAGCTCATGGCTCCTTTTTCTGTGATCATTTTTTCACCGCCGTCCAGATAACAGATAACAACGGGTAAAGTGTCGCCTTGAATTTCATAACGCATAGTATGTACCTCCTGTGTGAAAAGATTGTTGTATCAATATTTATTATATGCATCATAACAGATAAACAATCGGCTGCATAGCATCAGGAAGAACTTTCCCGGAATTCTCCCGGGCTTTTTCCGGTTACGCTTTTGAAGGCTCTGACAAAATGCGAATGCTCGTTATATCCTACAAGAAGAGCAATCTCATAGATACGAAGGTTTGTGGAAGACAGCAGTTCTTTGGCTTTTTCAATCCGGACATTCCGAAGATAATTCCGGAAGGTATCACCGGTTTTCTGTTTGAACAATGTACTGAAATAATTGCCGTTTAAGAATACATGTGTTGCAACATCGTTAAGCGTAAGATCATCCTGATAATTATGGCGGATGTATTCTTTGGCTTTTTGGATCACGTAATCATCTTTGTCCTGCATGGACTGTACCAGTTTCTCAATCAATTGATCGACAGAAAAATAAATTTTCTTTTGCAGGTCTGAGAGACTTTCAGCGGTTTCAATATGTTCCAGAATGTCATAATCCGTGAATTTGCTGGAACTGATTGCCGGAATAAAGTTGGAATTCCGATTGAGAATCGAGTACACAAAGCGATTGAAAGTTTTTTTGACATCAGGAATCGAAGGATGCATATAGTTTAACAGAGAAAAACAATGTTCCAGGTGTTCAATCGTACCACTGTAATCATAAGCAGCCGCAGCAGAAACTGCCTGTTCCATGGAAGCAGCCAGATTCTGCGGGGAAGAGGTGTTTTCCGGGCGGGTGTAGGGCAGATCAAAATAATATTTTTCAAATCCTTTTTTGCATAGGATATCTGCCTCAGCAAGCTGATCGAAGGTAAACCACGCTGGGGTAAAACTGTATTTCAGATGATCCTGTTTCAACTGCGAAAGAAGCGGTAACAGGATATCGGTTGGCGTGGAAAATGCTTTTTCTGAAAACAGCAAAAAGACCCAGTAAGAGCCAAGACCGCCGTACAACACGGAAAAGTTCTGATGACTGGAAAGGACAGAAGTTTTCAGAAACGCATTGACGCGATCGGAGAAAAACTGGAACATTCCCAGATGATTGCTGTAAAGGGCACGTTTGATATCCACATAGCACATCAGACAGCAGGTATCGCCGGTAATCCGGTTGGCAGTCAGAAAATGCTGTGCCTCGGAGAAACCTGCGGGGGAATGACTGATCAGTGTCTCGAGGATGTTCTGCATCTGAAGAAGCGTGGTAAGGCTGGTGGTTTCCGGGTGAGCCGGTTCAGGAAGAGATAGCGGAATCATCTTCTGAAATTCCTGCAGAGTATGAATGAGCAGTCCTTCATCGACCGGTTTAAGCAGATAGTCGGAAGCACCGAGCCGCATGGCGTTTCGTACCAGATTAAAATCATCGTAACCGCTCAGGACAACAGAGCGGCAGTCATAATGTTGTTCGTTGATGATCGTGAGCAGTTCAATGCCGGAGCAGACCGGCATTTTAATATCGGTGATCAGAACATCCATCGGCTCCTGCGCAAGAAGCTGAGAGGCAATCAGACCATTTTCACAGGTGAAAACAGACAGTTCCTGCTCGGTAAAATGATTGGAAATAATGCTTTTCAATCCAGTGAGAATATGAATATCATCATCCACGAGCAGAACTCGCATGGGGCGTGTTACGTGAGTCATAAGCAAACGATCTCCTTTTGATTCTGAACCTTTGGAATGCGTACCGTTACAGAAGTTCCGCGTCCGGGGGAACTCTGCAAAGTCAGTCCGTAATCCGGTCCGTAGTAAAGCCGGATCCGTCGATGGATATTTTTAAGACCGATACCGTGTCGTGTATCGTTTTCAGCATCCAGCGACTGGATTAATTCCTGTAAATAAGCTTCCTCAATACCGTCACCGTTATCAGAAACGGTAAATACAATATCATTTTCATCTGCATATCCCCAGATCTGAATCGTAAGCGCTGTATCCGGAGAACTGGAAGCGTGGTTGACGCTGTTTTCCACCAGAGGCTGCAGGATGACCTTGATGATCGAATAGTCCATGATCTGATCATCGACAAAAACAAAGATCTGAAGAGCAGGAAGGCAGTAATGCAGCAGATCGGTATAATTTTTCAGCTGTTCAAGTTCTTCCCGCACGGTCACGAGTTTGTCCTGCTCCGATACACCGTAGCGAAGGACTTTGGACAAAAGAAAACACATCTCACTCAGATCGGTATATCCCTGTGTATAGGCAGACATTCGCATATTTTCCAGGGTGTTATACAGAAAATGCGGATTGATCTGTGAGCGGAGCATCTGCAATTCCAGATCCCGTTTGGTAAGATTTTTTACATATACTTCGTTAATCAGCTGCTCAATACGTTCTGACATAGAGTTAAGAGAAGACATCAGATACGAAAGTTCATCTGTCTGTGAGCAGGGGATTCGGATACTGAAGTTTCCTTTTCCCATTTCTTCACACATGTTGATCATGCGGCTGAGCGGCTGGTTAATACTGCGGATAATTGCTGTAAAAATAATAATATTCAGAACAATCAGTAATACACCGGCAATCATAAAGATGCAGACTGCACGCAGCTGATTTCTGATAAACAGTCTGTACGGGGTGCGGATCACACTGTACAGACCGCCGGATTCGGAACTGTAGGAAACATGGTACAGGTAAGAGTTTCCATCGTCCTCTTTTCTGGAAAAATGGTAATCTCCGCGGGAGGAACGGGAAAGGTTGTCCTTCGTAATGGAAGACTGCATGTTGCCGATCAGTTTCTGCCCGGATGAGTCGAACAATGCGTACTGCTGTTCACTGAATTCTTTTGTGGTTTCGAAAGTAACCGGGATATCGGTGGCACGGATACTCATCAGTGTCATACAGATGGGTTTCAGCGTCAGATAATCATACAGCAGCCGGGCACCATAGATATTTTTGGAGGTATTGCGTAGACCGAAATATTCGATTTCTTCTTTTCTGAGAATATGAATCTTTCCGGCTTCCTGAATGGTATTCTGATACCATCTTCCGTCACTGTAATTTTTCAGTGGAATATAGCGGTTGTAAATAATTTTTCCGTTGAGCAGATTACCGTCCGTATCAAAAAGAAAGAGTGATTCAAGATCCGGGATCTGGATCGATACTTCGCTGACCCGCATCGCAAAGACACGGTAAAAATCAGTTTCGGAGATATCCCCATGATCGTGCTCAATCAGGTAGCGGAGAAGAGGATCATCATAACGGTCGGCAATATGAGCCAGCGGGAAATCCAGACTGTTATCCATCTTTTCGATGACGGAGTTTGTCTGTATCAGAAGGGACTGGTTCATATGGTAGATCGTATTGCTCTGCTGCGTCGTATAATTCTGCATATAGAAAAAGAGAATCAGAATAAATGAGACAGTCAGCAGTAAAATTTCCAGTACCATCAATAGCCGGAGCTTTTTACTTACTTTATAAAAATTATAAAATTTCTTCATGCAATTTGTCCTTTGTTTTGAAAAAATTACAGATTATTATGTGAATATTTATCTGCTGAGGGTATTATAGCATAAAAAATTTAAATTCTTACCGGAAAAAGACAACCTGTGAAAAAATGGTAAGAAATATGAGATTATGGCATTTCTCGACAAATTGTATTTTGATATACTGTTACCAGATCATAAATAGCAGCTATTTTTTGAAACGAAAACAGGAAATGAAAACGAAAGAAAAAGGAGAACGTGTATGAAAAGAAAATGGATCGGACTGTTCTTATCAGCAGTGATGGCAATGACAGCTTTTACAGGATGTGGAACATCTGACAATGGGGGAAATGATACAGCAGACACAAAAGATGAAAGTACTTCTTCGGATAGCGACGACTCTGAAAAAATCGTACTGGAGTTCTTTAACCAGAAAGTAGAAGCAGAAAGCTTATACAACGACGTAATTATTCCGAAGTTCCAGGAAGAACATCCGAATGTTGAGATTAAAGTAGTATCCCCATCGGATGCAGAGACCGTATTCTTTACCCGTGTATCTACGAACGATATCCCGGATATCATGTCTATCTATCCGGCAGAGTACAGCTACCGTGTTATCATGAAAGATGGTCTGTTGGCAGACCTGAGTGGAAAGGATTTCCTCTCCAGAGCGACAGATACAGCGATTGAGTACTCTACTTATGACGATGGCAAAATCTACGCAATGCCGTATGGTCTGAGCTCTTATGGAATCTACTGTAACATGGATCTGTTTGAAGAAGCAGGTCTGGAGACACCGACAACATGGGACGAGCTGATCAGCTGTCTGGATGCTTTTAAAGAAAAAGGAACGGATACACCGCTGATCTTTGACGGAAAAGGATCTCTGAACCAGTTTGCAGAACGACTGATCGGTATTATCGACGAAAATTTTGCGGATGTGTGTGAAGAAGTAGGAAACGGAAATGGTTCTTTTGCCGATGCTGACAAACCACAGGTAAGAGAGTTTTCAGAGGCACTGCTGAAACTGGCAGAATATGCACCGGAAGATATTCTTGGAATCGGACGTGATCAGGGAACCGCAGACTTTTGTAACGGCGTATATCCGATGTATATCGGTGGAACCTTCTATATGGCAGATATCATGGCAGGAAATCCGGATCTGAACTGCAAAATGATTCCGATTCCAAACCCAGTTGGAGAACATCACCTGCCAATCAACGTAGATATTGCACTGGGTTATTCTGCAAATACAAAATATCCGGAAATCTGTGAAGACTTCCTGGAGTTTATGTCAAGACCTGAGATTTATCAGCTGATGGCAGATAACGAAGGAACTCCTACCTGTATCGAAGGCGTAAATTATCAGATTGACGGTCTTATGGACATCAGTGAACAGATTAAGGGAGATAACACATTCCTGACATTAGTAAACTTCTGGCCGTCCGGATGGAGAAATGAATGGACGATCTATGTACAGAATCTGCTGAGCGATGGAGATGTGGATGCGTTAATTACAGAGACAGACCGTATCTGTGAACAGTATTATAATCAGTAATCAGGTATAAGAAGAGTCTCCCGGCAGATGAAAATCTAAAGGGAGGCTCTTTTTGACTCTTTTTACACAAAATGGAGGGGAATAGCGGATGAAAAACAAGAAAGAAATATCAAGAAAATCAATATCCATGTTTATATTTACCGTTCCAGCTACCGTACTGTACTGCATATTTTTTATTTACCCGATTGCGATCGGAATCATGTACAGTTTTACAGACTGGAACGGACTGGCAAAAGATTTTAAGTTTATTGGGCTTGCCAATTATATTGAAGCATTTACTAACAAACGATTCCAGAATGCAGTATTGTTCAATATTAAATTCACGATTCTGGCTGTGATCCTTGTTGTTGGGATCAGTTTGATTCTGGCACTGATTTTCAACAGCGATATCCGGCTCAAATCTTTCTTCCGAGGTATCTTTTTCTTCCCAGCAGTTCTGGGTATGCTGGTAGTTGGTTTGATCTTCAATGAGATCTTCTATCGGGTAGTTCCGGTGATCGGAAAAGCGATGAATATTTCATGGCTGTCAACGAATATTCTGGCAAGTAAATCGACAGCCATGTACGGTGTCCTGATTGTCCATGTATGGTTGGCAGTTGCCATGGCTACCGTTATGCTGCTGGCAGGTCTGCAGTCTACTCCGATGGAGCTTTATGAGGCAGCAGAGCTGGATGGAGCGAACAAATGGCAGAGATTTCGTTATATCACGATGCCGTTCCTGCTTCCGGTTTTATCGGTTGTTTTGATTTTACAGATCAAAAACGGACTGACAGTTTACGATATCATCGTGGCACTGACCAATGGTGGTCCTGGTGGAGCTACCGAGAGTTTGTCGATTCTGATCTATAATCATGGATTTAAAGAAGTTAAATTCTCGTATGCGATTGCAGAGGCAATTATCCTTACCATCGTAATCTGTGCAATCTCTTTTGTGCAGACAAGTATCAGTAACAAAAAGAAAGTATATTAAAGGGGGAAAGATCTATGAGAAGAAAACCAAATGTATTGGTCTATGTATTGCTGGTTTTAGGGGCGATTATGATTATTTTTCCTATGTATCTGACGATCATCAGTGCATTTAAACCGATGGATGAACTGACCAAGAGTATCTTTGCATGGCCGTCTTCGTTTTATCTTGGAAATTTTAAAGAAGTTATTACAAAAGAAGGATTTCTGCATTCGGTAATTAATACAGTATTTATCACAGTAGTTGCCTGTGTAGGTGTTGTTCTGGTTGTTCCGCTTGTTTCGTATGCGATCGCAAGAAATATGGATCAGAAAAAATACTATAAGTTTTTATACTTCTTTTTACTGATCGGCATCTTTGTCCCGTTTCAGGTAAAAATGATGCCACTGGTGCAGGTTATGTCGAACTTCCATATGCTGAATGTGTCAGGAATCACGGTTGTGTATATTGCAAGTTCTGTGTGCGAAGGTGTATTTTTGTATGTTGCATTTATTCAGGGTGTTCCGGGAGAACTGGAAGAATCTGCTTATATGGATGGGGCAGGTCCGCTGTATACGTATGGAAAAATTATTTTCCCGCTGTTAAAACCGATGACAGCGACAGTACTTATCATGGATGGTCTGTGGTTCTGGAATGATTTCTTCCTGCCTCTGCTGGCACTGAATAAAACACCGGACAATTATACACTGACCTTATTTATCTACAACTTCAAATCACAGACAACTGTAAACTATTCGCTGATCTTTGCCGGACTGTTACTGGTTATGTTTCCAATCATGATTCTGTATGTATTTCTGCAGAAACAGATTATGGGAGGTCTGGTCAATGGTGCAGTAAAAGGCTGACAGAAAGGAGCAGAAGATGAAAATACATTATCTTGGAACCGCAGCGGCAGAAGGATGGCCGGCGCTCTTTTGCGATTGTGAGAACTGCCGGAGAGCGAGAATAGCAAAAGGAAAAAATTACAGGAGCAGAGCGCAGGTACTGATCGATGATAAGATTTTAATGGATTTTGGACCGGATACTTTTTACCATATGATGAAATATGATCTAGATCTTACTAAAGTCCAGCATGTACTGCTGACACATTCCCACACGGATCATTTTTATGCGACAGAACTGATCTTACGGGCTCTTCCGTACGCGTATAACCGGGATCAGAATAAAATGACCGTATATGGAAATGAAAAATGTAACTGGATGTTTTTGCATACGCTGGAAGTAGAAGATGATTCTAAGAATATACGTGACTGCGTGGGGTTTGAACAGATCCATGCGTTTAAAACTCTTCAACTCGATGGATATGAGATTCAGGTGCTTCGTGCGTTTCATGATCCGAAAGAAGAATGTCTGATCTATCTGATCCGTGATTCGGAGGGGAAAACGTTATTGTACGCCAACGATACCGGATATTTTCCAGAGAATACCTGGGAAGCACTGCGGGGAACAGCAATCGACTGTGTGAGTCTTGACTGTACGCTTGGAAAAGATAAAACTCTGGAATCCGGTCATATGGGACTGCATGCAAACCGCAAAGTAATCGAACGACTGAAGGAATACGGATGCATCCACGAAAAGACCAGAATCGTACTGACGCATTTCTCACATAATGGAGGCTGGTTGCATGAAGAACTGGAGGCAGAAACAAAAGTGGAAGGTCTGACGATCGCATATGACGGTATGGTGCTGGAGATATAACGAATGAAGAGAGTATTGGATGGAAAGAAGGCAACGGTTTTATTTTTGCTTTGCTGGGTGGCTTATTTTTCTTCGTATCTGGGAAGACTGAATTATTCGTCAGCAATGTCATCGATTATGGATGACGGAGTTCTCACGCTGTCACAGGCGGGGCTGATCAGCATGATTTATTTCTTCGCCTATGGCGGAGGACAGTTTTGTAATGGAATTCTGGGGGATAAATTGAAGCCGGAATTGATGATTTTTGCCGGACTGTTTTTGTCGGGAATTGCTAATCTGTTGATGGGAATGGTCTCGGTATTTCCGGTTATGGCGGTGTTGTGGGGAATCAACGGCTACACGCAGTCGATGATCTGGCCACCTGTGATCCGAATCTTTGCTGAAAAATTTACTTATGAAAGGAAACGGAAATACAGCGTGGACATCACATCTAGTATGGCGGTTGGAACACTGATGTCATATTTTCTGTCAGCGTGTGCACTGAAGCTGTTTCAGTGGCATGCGGTATTTTATCTGGCAGCAGGTATTCTGCTTTGTATTTCGGTGGTATGGATTGTCGGATATCGAAGCATTACACAGGAAAATGGCGAGACAGAATTTTACGAAAAAGAAGCTGGAAAACCAGCGAGGAAAATTGCAATGGCAGGAGGTAGACAGTCATTTGGAGCACTGCTTGTGAGAAGCGGTCTGATTGCGATTGTTTTTCCGGTTATGATTCACGGAATTCTGAAAGATGGGATCACGCAGTGGGTTCCGACGTATATTTACAACAGTTTTGATGTATCCGCATCCTTTTCTGTAATTATCACGATGATTTTGCCGTTGATTAATCTGAGCGGAGCTTATCTGGCACGTTTTAGCAGTAAAAGACATCCGCATCAGGAAGTAAGAACTTCTGCATTGTTTTTCGGAGTTGCGACGGCAGCGCTGGTGGGTCTGTATCTGTTTGGATCAAAACAGATCGTTGTGACGGCGTTATTGTTTGCTGTGATCACAGCGTCGATGATGGCAGTGAATACGCTGTATGTTAATATGATTCCACTGCATTTTGAGGCATCGGGGAGAGTATCAACGGTATCCGGATTCCTAAATTCGGTTGCTTATCTGGGAAGTGCTATTTCTACGTTTACCATCGGAGTAATGGTGGAGAAAGCAGGCTGGGCAGCCACAATAGCCAGCTGGACAGTAATCACAGGGGCAGCATTTGCCGTATGTATTTGGCTGAAAAAGAAAAAATTTGAAGATAAAAACTGAAAAAGTAAACAATAAAATTTGAAAAAAGTGTTTGACAAATATATATGTATGTGGTAATTTATAGAAAAGTTTAGTGTAGTAAACCGTTGAAGCGGAGATCAAAGCAGTTATGCGCGCACAGAGAGTCCGGGAGGGTGAGAGCCGGGTGGAGATGCAGGCTGCCAAATGGACCGCTGAGGGCGCAGTGAACAGTCATTATTTCGAATCGGCTCAGTATTCTGCGACGTGGGGCATACGTCAGTTGCCGGGAATATGCAGGTATTCCGCAAAGCGCACAGTGCAAACTGTGAAACAAGGTGGTACCGCGGGTAGTTTATCATACGCTCGTCCTTGACAGAAGAACAAGTTTCTGTCGAGGGCGGGCGTTTTTTCGCGTTGTGTATCAATAATTGATCCGGTGAATCAATTTTGATTCGCGGGCAACAAGTCAAGGTTCATGCTTGCCTGAGTCTTTCGCGGCAGGACAGAAAAACAAAGGGAAAGACAGTAACAGAAAAGATTTACAGGAGGTGCCCGAATGTATCCAACATTAGAAAAGGTAAAAGAAATCGCAGCCAGTGGAGAGTATCGCAGGATTCCCGTATGTAAGGAGTTATATGCGGATCGATATACACCCGTAGAAGTGATGCGGGTTTTGCGGAAAGCAAGTAAGCATTGTTATCTGCTCGAGAGTGCCAGTCAGACGGAGGTGTGGGGAAGATTTTCTTTTCTCGGTTATGAGCCGGCGATGGAGATCACCTGTACGGATGGAGTCCTGAATATCCGCAAAACCGGGGAGGATATGGTTGTGACAAAGAAAGTGGAACATCCGGGCGATACTCTGCGGGAGATTATTGAACAGTATAAAACACCGGTGATGGAAGAACTTCCACCATTTACCGGCGGGCTGGTAGGGTACTTTTCCTATGACTATATCAAATACAGCGAACAGAAATTAAAACTCGAAGATAAAGAGCAGCAGGATTTCAGGGATATGGATCTGATGTTGTTCGATCAGGTGATTGCCTTTGATCATTACCGTCAGAAAGTGTTGCTGATCACCGGAGTGATGACCGATGATCTGGAAGCGTCTTATCAGAAGGCAGAAGGAAAACTGGAAGAGATGGCACAGCTTCTGAAAACCGGACCGCATATGGAATTCGAAAAACTGAAGCTGGAGTCCGATATCCGGCCACAGTTTCCGGAAGCGGAATACTGTAAGATGGTGGAGAAAGCCAAACATTACATCCGTGAGGGTGATATTTTCCAGGTGGTATTATCGAATCCGATGCGGGCGAAAGCGACAGGAAATCTTTTCGATACCTACAGGGTGCTGAGGGCTACAAACCCATCTCCGTATATGTTCTATTTTTCCAGCGACGATATTGAGATTGCGGGAGCATCTCCGGAGACTCTGGTAAAACTGGAAGCCGGGAATCTGAGTACTTTCCCGTTGGCCGGAACCAGACCGAGAGGGAAGACAAGGGAAGAAGACAGGGAACTGGAAGCCGGACTTTTAAAAGATGAAAAAGAACGGGCAGAACACAACATGCTGGTGGATCTGGGAAGAAATGATATCGGAAAGATCAGTAAGATCGGCAGTGTGAAAGTGGAAAAATACATGTGTGTGGAACATTTTTCACATGTCATGCATCTTGGTTCTACGGTAGTCGGAGATCTGCGAGAGGATAAAGATGCGGTGGATGCCGTTGATGCGATCCTGCCGGCCGGAACACTCTCCGGAGCACCGAAGTTCCGGGCTTGTCAGATCATCGAAGAATTGGAACACAGCAAACGTGGCATCTACGGTGGGGCGATCGGTTATCTTGATTTTACAGGAAATCTGGATACTTGTATCGCGATCCGCCTGGTTTATAAAAAGAAAGGCGAAATCTGTATTCGTTCCGGTGCCGGTATCGTGGCGGACAGCGTACCGGAGAAAGAATTTGAAGAATGCTGCAACAAGGCACGGGCCGTGGTTCAGGCAATTGCACAGGCACAGGAGGGATTGGAATGATAGTACTGATTGATAATTACGACAGTTTTTCTTATAACTTATATCAGCTGATCGGTTCCGTGGAGCCGGACGTCAAAGTCGTACGAAACGATGCATACACGGTGGAAGAGATCGAGGCGATGAAACCGGAAGCCATCATCCTTTCTCCGGGCCCCGGAAAACCGTCCGATGCAGGAATCTGTATTGAGGCGATCCGGTATTTTGCCGGAAAGGTTCCGGTCTTTGGTGTGTGTCTGGGACATCAGGCAATCTGCGAAGCATTTGGTGGAACGGTGTCCTATGCGAAAGAACTGATGCACGGAAAACAGAAAGAGATTCATCAGATCGGTGAAAATCAGCTGTTTCAGGGGGTGCCGGAGACATTTCCGGCAGCGCGGTATCACTCACTGGCAGCATTAAAAGAAGAACTGCCGGAAGAACTGAAAGTGACTGCGGAGTCGGAAGACGGAGAAGTGATGGCGGTAGAACACACAAAATATCCGATCTATGGTGTACAGTTTCACCCGGAATCGGTGATGACACCGGATGGCAAGATTATGATAGAGAACTTTATGGATGTAGTCAGAGGAGGAAGAGAACAATGATCAAAGAAGCAATTATCAAAGTGGCAAAAAAAGAAGATCTGACATATGAAGAATCAAAAGCTGTTATGAATGAGATCATGGATGGAGAAACTTCTCAGGTACAGACGGCGGCATATCTGACAGCCTTAGCGATGAAGGGTGAAACCATTGATGAGATCACAGGATCTGCCGAAGGTATGCGTTCCCATGCCCTGCAGTTAAAACATGATATGGATGTCCTGGAGATTGTCGGTACCGGTGGGGACGGTTCCAATTCTTTTAATATTTCCACAACCGCTTCTCTGGTCATCGCAGCAGGTGGTGTTTCGGTAGCAAAACATGGAAACCGTGCGGCATCTTCCAAATCAGGAGCAGCGGATGTACTGGAAGCCCTGGGTGTAAAGATCACGCTGACACCGGAACAGAGTGAAAAAATACTGGAAAAGATCGGGATCTGTTTCCTGTTTGCACAGACTTATCACACCGCGATGAAATATGTGGCACCGGTCAGAAAAGAATTGGGTATCCGCACAGTGTTTAACATTCTCGGCCCGCTGACGAACCCGGCAAATGCAAACATGCAGATCATGGGTGTCTACAGTGAAGAACTGGTAGAGCCGATGGCACAGGTTCTGGTGAAACTGGGCGTGAAAAAGGGTATGGTTGTGTATGGTACGGACAGCCTGGATGAGATCTCGATGAGTGCACCGACTGCTGTGTGTGAGATCTGTGATGGTAAATTAGCTCCTTATGAGATAGTTCCGGAACAGTTTGGTTACAAAAAATGCGAGAAAGACGAGTTAAAAGGTGACACTCCGCAGGAAAATGCGACCATCACCCGAGCAATCCTCGATGGCAGTGAACAGGGGGCGAAACGACAGGCCGTGTGCATGAACGCCGGAGCCGCTCTGTATGTGGCAGGAAAAGCAGGGACACTGGAAGAAGGTGTACGTCTGGCAGAGCAACTGATCGACAGCGGTGCAGCACTAAAGAAACTGGAAGCATTCATTCGGGAGAGTAATGAAGCATGAATATATTAGAAGAAATTGCAGGAAAGACAAGAGAGCGGATTGACCAGGAAAAAGGTAAGGTATCTGTTGCAGAATTAAAGGAAAGGATCCGGGACCGGGAACAGAATCCGGCGATTCTTCCGACACCGTCTTTTTATCAGGCATTGAAAAAAGAAGGGATGTCCTATATCTGTGAGGTGAAGAAAGCATCTCCGTCAAAAGGACTGATCGCACCGGATTTTCCGTATGTGGAGATCGCAAAAGAATATGAGGCAGCGGGTGCATCGGCGATTTCCTGTCTGACAGAGCCCGTTTATTTTCAGGGATCCGACCGGTATCTGGAAGAGATTACAGCGGCAGTGAATATTCCGGTACTCCGGAAAGATTTTACGGTAGATGAGTATATGATCTATCAGGCGAAAGCCTTTGGTGCATCAGCAGTACTTCTGATCTGTGCGATCCTCGATGATGTACAGCTGAGAGAGTACCGGCAGCTGGCAGAAAGTCTGGGGCTGGATGCGCTGGTGGAAGCACATGATGAGCGGGAAGTAGAGCGGGCATTGGAAGCCGGAGCGAAGATCGTAGGAGTCAATAACCGGGATCTTCGGACATTCCGGGTGGATATGAATAACAGCATTCGGCTGCGGAATCTGGCACCGGAGGAAGTGGTCTTTGTATCAGAAAGCGGAATCAGGACGAGTGCAGATATCAACCTGTTATATGATAACCGGGTGGATGCCGTGCTGATCGGAGAAACGCTGATGCGAAGCCCGGATAAAAAGGCGATGCTTGAGACGCTGAACGGGAAGCCACTTTCCCGGTAAATGAGAGAGCGGATGCGGGTAAGGAAGGGAAATCCGGTATAACGCATATCGGGGTAAAAAGCAGCAGGAGAGATTAAGCATGAGCAGAATAAAAATATGCGGTCTGCGGCGGCCGGAGGATATCGCGGCGGTCAATGAGGCAAGGCCGGATTACTGTGGATTTATTGTGGAATATCCCAAAAGCAGACGGAGTATCGACCGGGCAACATTACGGGAACTGGTACGGGGACTGCGGGAGGAAATTGTTCCGGTAGGTGTATTTGTCAATGCACCGGAAGAGCTGGTGGCAGAGCTTCTCGAGGAGGGAACGATACAGATAGCACAGCTTCACGGACAGGAATCGCAGGAATATATACAGGAATTAAAGGTACTGACAGAAAAACCGCTGATTCAGGCATTTTCCATAAAGTCGAAGGAAGATGTGGAGCGGGCCCGGGAGAGTGTGGCGGATTATATTTTACTGGATCAGGGAAGCGGCGGAACGGGAAAAGTGTTTGACTGGTCTCTGGTGGGTGAAGTCGGACGACCGTATTTTCTGGCCGGAGGTCTCGATGTGGAAAATCTGCGGGAAGCGATCGGGCTGCTTCATCCATGGGCGGTGGATCTGAGCAGCAGTCTGGAGATTGATGGAATGAAAAATGCCGGACGGATCTGTCAGGCAGTGGAAATAGTAAGAATGGAGGAAACAAAAGATGTCAAAAGGTAGATTTGGAGTACACGGCGGACAGTATATTCCGGAGACGCTGATGAATGCGGTTCTGGAACTGGAGGAAGCCTACAATCATTATAAAAATGACCCGGAGTTCAACCGGGAACTGGCGGAGCTTCTGAATGAATATGCGGGAAGACCGTCCAGGCTGTACTATGCGGCTCATATGACAGAGGATCTCGGTGGGGCAAAAGTGTATCTGAAGAGAGAAGATCTGAACCATACCGGTGCACATAAGATTAATAACGTGCTGGGGCAGGTACTGCTGGCAAAGAAAATGGGAAAAACCCGTGTGATCGCAGAGACAGGAGCCGGTCAGCATGGGGTGGCGACAGCTACCGCAGCTGCCATGATGGGTATGGAATGTGAAGTATTTATGGGAAAAGAGGATACGGAGCGTCAGGCGCTGAACGTGTATCGGATGCGCCTTCTGGGAGCGAAAGTTCATGCGGTTACTTCCGGAACTGCCACGTTAAAAGATGCAGTTTCCGAGACCATGAGAGAGTGGACAAACCGGATCGCAGATACGCATTATGTGCTGGGTTCTGCGATGGGACCGCATCCGTTCCCGACGATTGTCAGAGATTTTCAGGCGGTAATTTCCAAAGAGATCAAGGAGCAGATTCTGGAGAAAGAGGGACGGCTTCCGGATGCTGTGCTGGCGTGTGTCGGCGGCGGATCGAATGCGATCGGAACCTTTTATAATTTTATCGAAGATGAAGGTGTACGTCTGATCGGCTGTGAGGCAGCTGGACGGGGTGTTAATACGGCAGAAACTGCAGCAACGATCGCTACCGGAAAGCTTGGTATCTTCCATGGAATGAAATCTTATTTCTGCCAGGATGAATATGGTCAGATCGCACCGGTATATTCGATCTCAGCCGGACTGGATTATCCGGGTGTGGGACCGGAGCATGCCCATCTGTATGACACCGGACGTGCGGAGTATGTGCCGGTCACGGATGATGAGGCAGTAGATGCCTTTGAATATTTGTCTAAGGTTGAAGGTATTATCCCGGCGATCGAGAGCGCCCATGCAGTTGCGTATGCGAAGAAGCTGGTGCCGACGATGGGAAAGGATCAGATTGTAGTAATTACCATCTCCGGAAGGGGAGATAAAGACTGTGCAGCGATTGCCCGCTACAGAGGGGAGGATATCCATGAATAAGAGAATTACAGAGAGTTTTACAAAAGGGAAAGCATTTATTCCGTTTATTACCTGCGGGGATCCGTCACTGGAGGTGACAGAGCAGCTTGTATATGCCATGGAGGAAGCAGGGGCAGATCTGATCGAACTGGGAATCCCGTTTTCTGACCCGACCGCAGAGGGTCCGGTGATTCAGGCGGCAAATATCCGTGCACTGTCCGGTGGCGTTACGACGGACAAGGTTTTTGATATGGTTGAGAAGATCCGGAAGAATTCCAGTATTCCGATGGTGTTTATGACATATGCCAATGTAGTGTTTTCTTATGGAACAGAGCGTTTTGTGAAAAAGGCAGCAGAAGTTGGCATGGACGGACTGATCTTACCGGATGTACCGTTTGAAGAGAAAGAGGAGTTTGACGGAGTCTGCAAGGAGTACGGGCTGGATCTGATTTCTCTGATTGCACCGACTTCTCATGAGCGGATCTCCATGATCGCCAAAGAAGCTCAGGGGTTTGTGTACTGTGTTTCTTCTCTGGGGGTTACGGGTATGCGGTCTCAGATTACAACGGATATCGGAGCGATGGTGGAACTGGTGAAGAAGGCGAAGGATATTCCCTGTGCGGTTGGGTTTGGTATCTCGAATCCGGAGCAGGCAAAGAAGATGGCCGGTCAGTCGGATGGGGTAATTGTCGGATCGGCGATCGTGAAGCTTTGCGGACAGTATGGGGTGGAGTGTATTCCTTATGTGAAGGAGTATGTGAAATCTATGAAGGATGCTGTCAGGGAGGCTTAGGTTTTCTTGTAGTTTTCTTTTACGCCGGACGAAATGGAGCGCCTGCCCGTAAGCTGCAGACAACCGCTGGTAACGCAAATCTGAGCTAATCGTTAACTGCATCTAAGACTCTCGCGAGAGCGCTCGAGCCTAAGATTCCGTAAACGATGGATCTCATCTTTGCTAAGGGCACCAGCAAAAGGCTGTCTGCAGCTTACGGGCAGGCGCTCCATTTCTGTGGATTGGTGGACGAGAGGGTCTTGATGTGAGTGTTTCCTTTACGGTGTTGATGCCGGCTTTTTTCGATTGAGGTTGTTGAGTCATTTCAGTTTACTTATGTCGAATAGAAATTTAACAGTGGAAGGAGCAGGTTCTGGGGTGGGGCAACACTTTATGGGCGGTTAGGGGAAGCTTTAAGATCCGACGCTTACGCAGGCTTTCACGATGGTCAGCTGGCCATCGTGAATATAGCCGAAGTTAGCGGCTAGCTTAAAGTTCCCCTGCCCATGTTGCCCCACCCCAGAACCTGCTCCTTCCACGTCCGGGTTTCAAGACACTACAACATACATAATCCTACACATCCAACTGAGACATAGGGATACACCAGAGGGGGAAGAATATTCGATATTTGAATTTACACATGTGAAATGTAAACTTAAAATCAAAATGAGTTGACAATTAATACTTTTATGTGTTAAAGTGATATCCGTACGAAAAATGAAAGGGCATTTTGCCCGTGACAAATGAAAGGATATGTTATGAATTCCGAATTTTATGAAAAAGAAGTACCTGTTCTTTCCAGGGAGGATGCGATCGCTATATTGAACACGCCGGATGAAGAGTTGGATGTGCTGATCGATCGCGCGAAGAGTTTACGATATCGATATAAGGGGAATCGTGTAAGTATTCATATTCTTACCAATGCCCGCAGCGGCAACTGTTCTCAAGATTGTGCTTACTGTGCACAGTCATGTCGTTCTACCGCAGATATTGATAAGTACAAATGGGTAGATGAAGATAAGCTATATCAGGATAATGATTTCGTAAATGAGTATCATTTATCCAGACATTGTATCGGTCTGAGTGGTATGAAATTTACGGATAAAGAGATTGAAGAACTTGCCCGCCGGATCCGGAAGATGAAAGAACAAGGAACGCATCTTTGCTGCTCCATCGGTTTTCTGACAGAAAAACAGGCCAGAATGCTCAGGGAAGCCGGTTTGGATCGGATCAATCATAATCTGAACAGCAGTCGTTCTTATTATCATAATATCTGCAGTACACATACTTTCGAGCAGCGTGTACAGAATATCCGCATGCTTCAGGGAATTGGTTTTGAAATCTGCAGTGGCGGGATCATCGGTATGGGTGAAAGTAAAGAAGATGTAGTTGACATGCTCCTTGAACTGCGTGAGATTCAGCCGGAGGCACTGCCGATCAATTTCCTACTGCCGATCAAAGGAACTCCGCTTGGAGATGCCGATATCTCCATGCTGACAACCGAATACTGCATGAAAGTTCTCTGCCTTGCAAGACTTCTTGTGCCAAAAGCAGATATCCGTTGCGCCGCCGGAAGAGAAGTATACTTTAAAGGGGAAGAAAAGAAACTGCTTAGCGTAGTGGATTCTATCTTTGCTTCAGGTTATCTGACAGAAGGTGGTCAGGGGATCGAAGATACTCTGAAAACGATTACGGATGCCGGATTTACTTATGAGATTGAATCAGCATAATTGACAAACTTTAGAAGGAGAAGTATTAACATGAATCAGACACAAAGCAGTACGATATCCCGCAGTAAAACCTATGAAATAACCATAACAGCTCTGATGACAGCAGTCACCTGCATTCTTGCTCCGATGTCCATTCCAATCGGGCCGGTTCCGATTTCATTCACCAATCTGGCGATTTATCTGTCCCTGTATCTTCTCGGATGGAAAAAAGGAACCATCAGTTATCTGATCTATCTTTTGATCGGTCTTGTTGGGCTCCCGGTATTTTCCGGTTTCACTGGTGGTCCGGCGAAATTGGCAGGGCCTACAGGTGGATATATCATCGGATTTATCGTAATGGCAGTCATTGCCGGACTGTTCATCGACAACTGCCGCAAACCATGGATCCAGCTTATCGGTATGATCGTCGGAACCATCGTATGTTACCTTTTCGGAACCGTATGGTTCTGCGTGGTCGCAGGTTATACTTTCCAGGCAGCCCTCGCAGTCTGCGTCATCCCGTTTATTCCGGCCGACCTGGTAAAAATGATTATCGCGATGCTCATCGGACCGATGATAAAGAAAAGAATACGGTAATCGCGGCAGTCGCCAAGGTCCTGTGCAAGCATGGACTTTGACTCTGTTGCCCGCATAAATAAAAATGCTCCTGATCAATCATCAGGAGCATTTTTATTGCACTGCATATCAATAATTAGTTCGGTGGACCAATTTTGATTTACGCATTCAATTGTTCAATCGCAGCAACCGTTCTCTCATATTCTTTCGCAACCGCGTTCATCATATTGTCATCTTCCGGCAGGTTGCCTGCGCGGAGAACTTCGGTGAGAGTGGCGGTGGCTTCATAGAGCGGGGTGAATCCAAGGTTCTGTGCGACGCCTTTTAAGGTGTGGGCAGCACGGAACGCTTCTTCTACATTTTTTTCTTCCAGAGTGCTCTGGAGCTGGGAAAAGCTGGGGTCACCAGGAAATTTCAGGACGAATTTGGTGATCAGTCTTTCGTTGCGAAGGCGTCCGAAGACTTCCTCATAATCAGCTCCCATAGCCTGATAACATTCATTAATATTCATACTTGTAATTCCTTTCTGCATGTGATGGAGACAGAAACAGCGGGTCTCTGTCTGCAATACGAAAAAATGTCATAAGTAATTATATTATATGAGTATATCCAAATAAAAGCAAGAATTTTAGAAAAATGTAAGAAAAATGCAATGGTTACTGTAATGCTTTTTGTAATGTTTTTAATTCCTACAGGCGAAATACTTTCGTTGCGATAAAGAAGTAAATCATAATGGAACTCGCATCGACGATGGTAGTGATCAGCGGAGAGGCCATCAGTGCCGGATCCAGGCCGATTTTTTTTGCGCACATCGGGAGGATGCAGCCGAGTAGTTTTGCGGAAATAACGGTTGCGACCAGGGACAGGGCGATGACGACTGCCATACCTGCCTGTTGATAGGTCAGATAGATCCGCAGTCCGTTAGCGACAGCCAGAACGACACCTACGATCAGGGAAACACGGAATTCTTTCCAGATGACACGGAAAAAGTCATGGAAGGTTACCTGGTTCAGGGCGATTCCGCGAATGATCAGTGTGGAACTCTGAGAACCGCAGTTTCCGCCGGTGTCCATCAGCATGGGGATGAAGGATACAAGAAGCGGGATCGCAGCGAAAGCGTCTTCATAACGGGTGATGATGGTTCCTGTGATAATAGAAGAAAACATCAGCACCAGAAGCCATGGGATTCTGCGTTTTGCGTGTTCCCAGGCGGATACTTCAAAGTAAGTTTTTTCACTGGGAGATACGGCCGCCATCTTGGTGATATCTTCGGTGGCCTCTTCGACCATGACATCCATGGCATCATCGAATGTTACGATACCGACAAGCAGACCATCGGTGTCAAGAACCGGAAGTGCCAGCAGGTCGTATTTGCGGAGCTGGTGAGCCACATCCTCTTTGTCTGTCAGTGTAGAGACAGAGATGATCTCCGTCTCCATGATATCTTCAATCAGCACATTATCATCGGTTGTCATCAGATCTTTTGCTGACACGATACCGAGCAGTTTCCGCTGCTGGATCACATAGCAGGTATAGATGGTTTCTTTGTGAATACCGGTTTTCTTGATATGTGCGAGTGCCTGTCCTACTGTCAGATACGGTTTCAGATCTACGTATTCGGTTGTCATGATACTTCCGGCGCTGTCTTCCGGATAATTTAACAGTTTATTGATGGTTTCCCGTTCCTTCGGGCCGCTGGCATCGAGGATCCGGGTAACCAGATTGGCGGGAAGTTCTTCTAACAGATCCACGGTATCATCCATGTACAGATCGTTCAGGATTTCCTTCAGTTCTTTTTCTGACAAGGCTTCTACCAGGACAGACTGCAGGGAACTCTCCATGTTGGCAAATACGTCTGCCGCCTTTTCTTTGGGAATCAGACGGAAGGCAAGAGCCAGTTCCTTATCATCAAATTCTCCAAGCAGTGAGGCAATGTCTACTGCGTTCATTACGTCCAGAACATCTTTTACGGATTTGTAGCGGCGTTCCTGGAGCAGTTTTACAAAAATATCTTTGTTCATCATAAACGTACCTCCGATATGTAATTATTGGTATATGATCGTTGCCTTCCGCGTAATAACTGGCATCAGAGTCCATGTCCTCACCACCTTTCATTTTTTGTGTTTATACAAATAAAAAAATTCCTTCAAAGCCTGAGCAATGAAAGAATCTGCAAAATACATCACGAAAAAAATCCTGACCATCGTTCAAGCTTTAGTATCACAGGGCATATATCAATTGCATTAGGTTATGCCTTCACGACATGACCTGCTGACCAGCGCGTTGTGTCTCCACAGCCTTGCGGCAGCAATCTCAGGAAAATCCAAATCCCTGTGGTAACCTCACCTACCGAAATATCTTTATTTGTCGTGACTATCATATAGCAAACAGAAAGTAATGTCAATCGCTTTTTTACAATTGAAAGCACCTGTCAAAGTCGATATAATGATAGCAGCGATGTGCCCGGTACAAAGGGGAAGAAAAGAGTCACTGACAAAACGGGTACAGGGGAAGGAGAAGACAGATGACAGTAGCAGAAAAGATAAAAGAAATGGGAATTGTACCGGTTGTGGTACTGGAAGATGAGAAGGATGCAGGAGCGCTGGCGAAGGCACTCTGCGAAGGAGGGCTTCCTTGTGCGGAGGTGACATTCCGGACAGCGGCAGCGAAGGAATCCATCCGCATCATGCTGGAGGAATATCCGGAGATGTTCGTGGGAGCAGGAACTGTTCTGACAACACGGCAGGTGGATGAAGCAATCGAAGCAGGAGCAAGATTCATTGTGAGTCCGGGTTTTGATCCGGAGATCGTGGATTACTGTATCGAGAAACAGATCCCGGTATTTCCGGGCTGTGTGACGGCATCGGAGCTGGCGCAGGCGGTAAAACGGGGACTGGAAGTTGTCAAATTCTTTCCCGCAGAAACATCCGGGGGACTGGCAGCAATCAAAGCACTGGCGGCTCCGTATGTGGGAATGAAATTTATGCCGACCGGTGGTATTAATCTGAAAAATGTCCGTTCTTATCTGGAAAGCGATGTGATCCTTGCCTGTGGCGGCAGCTGGATGGTGAAAAAAGACCTGATCCAGAGCGGGCAGTTTGATGCGATTCGCCAGATGACAGCGGATGCGGTGGCACTGGTAAAAGAGGTACGGGGCAGTCAGGAGAAATAAGTATGAAGAAAACATTATTATTTGGAGAGCCGATGGCTCTGTTACTGGCAGATACACCTGGTGCGTTGGAGTGCGTGGAGCATTTTACAAGAAGAATGTCCGGGGCGGAGGTCAATGTGGCGATTGGGCTTACCCGGCTTGGCTTTCCGGTGGAATATCTTACCCGGCTTGGGGATGATCCGTTTGGACATTATATCGAACAGGCACTAAAAGACAATGGGATCGGAACGAATCTTCTGACGTATGATACGGTCTATCGAACCGGGATTCAACTGAAAGAATATGTGGAAGACGGACATGATCCGGCGGCACCATATTATCGAAAAGGATCTGCCGCATCACATCTGTCTGCCCAAGAGATCGATGCACTGGATCTTGAGGAGATCGGGCTGGTGCATGTGACAGGCATTCCGCCTGCGCTCTCGAAAGAAGCAAGAGAGGCGACCTATCGTCTGATGAAGCGGGCGAGAGAGGCTCAGATTCCGGTGACCTTTGATCCGAATCTCCGCCCGGCTCTGTGGGAGAACGGGGAGACGATGAGAAACGTGCTGAATGATCTGGCAAATTACGCAGATGTGGTACTGCCGGGAATCGGGGAATGTGAGATCCTTGCGGGCACGATAGATAAAGAAAAAGCGGCTGATTTTTATCATCAGAAGGGCGCGGCTCTCGTCGTGATCAAAGATGGAAAGAACGGCGCTTATGTATCCGAAAAGAAAGAAAACGGGGAAGTAGTCCGAAATATGATCCCGGGATATCCGGTGAAAAAAGTGGTGGATACCGTGGGCGCGGGAGATGGATTTGCCGTTGGTGTACTGAGCGGACTGCTGAAAGGTCTTCCGGTGACCGAATGTGCGAAACGGGGCAATGCGATCGGCTCGATCCAGGTGCAGCACCGCGGCGACAATGAAGGGCTGCCGACAGAAGAAATCCTGCAATCCTATATGGCGGGAAATATACAGAAATAAAGAAAACAGGAAACGAAAAAATGAATACATTTTGGATTTTGATGGAACAGATTGAGCTGTTTATCGTTTATCTTGTCATCGGTGTGATACTTGTGCGGACCGGTGTGCTGAGTGATAAGGGACTCGACTGGATCGCCCGGGTAGTTATGAAACTTTCGCTGCCGACGATGATCTTTGTAAATGTGGTCAGTCAGGTAGATCGGGTGGCACTGGTAAAATCGCTGTCCATTATCGGACTGGCGGTGACGGCTTCGACTCTCTTATATGGACTTGGCGTTGTGTTGACAAAATTGTTTCATGTAGAAGGCGACCGGGCACAGATCTACCGGGCGATGACGATGTTTGGCAATGTGGGATTTATGGGAATCCCGATCATCACCAGCATTTTCCAGGAACGGGGCATGCTGTATGTATCCGTATTTACCATCGTGGATCAGCTGGCGATGTGGACAGTAGGGGTGAAATTGACTTCCCCGAGTGGAAAAGGGAAGTTTGATCCGAAAAAGCTGATCAACCCGGCGACGGTTGCTATCGCTCTGGCAATTTTTTTCGTACTGACCGGACTAAAGCTTCCGGGTGTCTTGCAGACTGGATTCCAGAATATTGGGGCAACGGCGACACCTCTCGCGATGATCTATCTTGGCGGTGTGTTTGCCTGTATGGATATATGCAAATATGTAAAACAGATGGAATTATACGGAATTGTTATCTGCAAAATGTTGATCTTTCCGGTACTGTTTTATCTTGTCCTGAGCTTCGTCCCGGTATCGGAAGAGATCCGTATGACCATGTCTCTGATCACCGCGATGCCGACTATGTCCTCTGTGGTTATGCTCGCCAATTCCTCCGGTTCCGATGGAGCATATTCGCTTGGCGGCGTGATGATAACCACACTATGCGGAATCGTGACGCTGCCGGTTGTGTGCAGAGTGCTTTTGTGGATTGCGGTGGCGTAATAACGTTATGAACAGTAACGAAATAATAATGCAGGAAATAATAATGCAGTGGTACAAAACAAGTATTTGCCATATCTGACAAAATGGAATACAATAATTCTATATAAGCCTGTCAGAATAACGAAATATATGGCAGCAGAATGGGAGAAGAGAATTATGGGAGATGGAAAAAAAATGAAAGAGATTCATCAGGAGTTTCTGACCGGCGAGCGTGCGCTGTTTCAGGGGAAGGATCTGAAAATTTATGATACTATTTTTGACGACGGAGAGTCTCCGTTAAAAGAGAGCAGAAATATTGAATTATACGGAAGTATGTTCAAGTGGAAATATCCGCTGTGGTATGCGAAAGACATCAAGGCAGAGAACTGTACCTGGTTTGATATGGCACGCGCAGGTGTGTGGTATAGCGACCGGATCGAAGTGAACAATGCAGTGATCGAAGCACCGAAGAATTTCCGCCGGTGTAACGGACTGAAACTGACCAATGTGACCTTCCCGAATGCGGCAGAGACCTTGTGGAGCTGTCAGAACGTGGAACTGGATCATGTGGATGCAAAAGGCGATTATTTCGGCATGAACTGCCAGGATCTGGTGTTGAAAAACTTCCGTCTGGTGGGAAATTATTCCTTCGACGGTGTAAAAAATATGGAAGTGCACAATGCAACAATGCTGTCCAAAGATGCATTCTGGAACAGTGAGAATGTAACCGTGTACGATTCCTTTATCTCCGGAGAATACCTGGGATGGAATGCAAAAAACCTGACACTGATAAACTGTACCATCGAGAGTCTGCAGGGTATGTGCTATATTGATAATCTGGTGATGAAAAACTGTAAGCTGATCAATACGACACTGGCATTTGAATACTCTTCTGTAGATGCCAAGATCCACGGAACCATCGACAGCGTGCTGAATCCGTCGAGCGGTGTGATCCGTGCGGATGAGATCAAAGAACTGACGGTGGAAAAAGATAAGGTAGATCCGTCAAAGACGAAGATTTTTGTACAGGGAAAAGAAGTCGAGGCATAGGACAGACTGCAAAAAACAGAGAGGAAGATACAGCATGAGCAACTATGATTTTGATCAGATCACAGACCGGAGAAATACCGGATCTCTGAAATGGGATGTGGCAGAAGGTGAACTGCCGATGTGGGTGGCAGATATGGATTTTCAGACGGCCCCGGCTGTACGGGAGGCGATTGAAAAGCGGGCCGCACACGGTGTGTTCGGCTACACGGATGTGGAAGAAGACTGGTATCAGGCCTACATGGACTGGTGGGAGAGACGCCATCAGTTTTCCATCAAAAAAGAATGGCTGACCTTCTGTACCGGTGTTGTACCGGCGATCTCAAGTACGGTCCGCAAGCTGACCACACCGGGAGAAAATGTGCTGATCCAGACACCGGTGTATAATATTTTCTTTAATTCCATCGTCAACAACGGAAGAAATGTTGTGGAATGCCCGCTGGCATATGACGGGGAACAGTATGAGATGGATTTTGAGGCGCTGGAGGAAAAATTATCGGATCCGCAGACTTCACTGATGATCCTGTGTAACCCGCACAACCCGGTGGGAAGAATCTGGGAGCGGGAGACACTGGCACGGGTGGGAGAACTGTGCGAAAAATATCATGTAACTGTTCTGTCGGACGAGATCCACTGTGATATCACCCGACCTGGCACCGGATACCTTCCGTTTGCGGCGGCTTCCGAGACGTGTAAAAATATCAGTGTGACCTGTATCGCACCGACGAAGGCATTTAACATTGCAGGCATCCAGACAGCAGCCGTGATGATCCCGAACGAGGCACTGCACCATAAAGTGTGGCGTGCACTGAATACGGATGAGGTGGCAGAACCGAATGTATTTGCCATCGGTGCGGCGATCGCGGCATTTACCAAGGGGGAAGACTGGCTGGAAGAACTCCGTGCATATCTTTTCGAAAACCGTGCATACATGACCGACTATATCCGAAAAGAGATTCCGCAGTTGAAAGTGACAGAGGCAGATGCGACCTACCTTCTGTGGTTGGACTGCAGTGCGCTTGGATGCAGCGCGAAAGAACTTGCCGATGCGATTCGCAAAACGACAGGTCTTTATGTGTCGGAAGGCGCGCAGTACGGAAAAACTGGCGAACAGTTTTTACGCATCAACCTGGCATGCCAGAGAAGCCGGATCGCGGATGGCTGTGAACGGCTGAAACGGGGCGTGGAAGCATATCGGAATCAGAAATAACAATACAGCAGATGGCTGTGAGAAATGAGAAAACTATGGAGAAAAAGCGAATACCGGTGCGTCCGCATCACGGGATGTGTCTGGCGTATTTTATAGGAAAAGGATACAGCGAAGGATTTTCCGCACATATGGAGAAAATGTTACACATTCTGGAACAGGATGTGTCGATCCAGCTGGTGGTTTCGCTGGACGAGATCTGCAGTGCGTGCCCGAATCATCAGTTCCTTACCGATGAGGAAAATCCCGGAGAAAAAAAGGAAATCTGTGAAGCGCAGGAAAAAGTGTTCCGGTATGATCATGGCGTGCTGGAGGCCTGCGGGCTGACAGAAGGAGAAGAACTGAACTTTCTGGAATTTGCGCAGAAAGTCCAGAAAAAGGTAATCGATACAGGATTGCGGGAGAAGATCTGCGGGGACTGTGAGTGGAATGAAATCTGCAGTGAGAAAAGCAGTCGATGGGAAAATAAAAATATTTTACGTTGATTTTTCTAAAAGATATCTGAAATTTCATATTGATTTCATAAAATGATGAAACACCTGTAAAAGGGTGATTCATCATTTTTTTTAAATCTGTTTCATCGCACCTGATGTGCGATGAAACAGATTTCGGAAGATTTTGCAGGAGGGATAAACAGGCATGAAAAATTATGTAATTGATACGAATGTACTGATTCAAGCACCAAATGCTCTGTGGGCTTTTCAGGAAAATCGGATTGTGATTCCGCTGGTGGTTGTGGAAGAACTGGATCATTTGAAAAAGCAGAAGGAGAAAAAGGAGCCAATGCCAGAAAAGTCATTCGCTGTCTGGAACAGCTGAGACATCAGGGAGATCTTCTGAAAGGGGTCAGAATCGGACAGGAAGGAATTCTTCGGATCGAAAAAAACTTTGTATATGTGGAACTGCCGGAGGAACTTCCGGATGACAGAGCAGACAATCGTATTCTTCAGGTGTGTGTTGGGATGCGTGAGAAAGAAAAAGATCCGGTGATCCTGGTAACCAAAGATCTGCTGTTGCGGTTGAAAGCACAACTTCTTGGAATCCAGGCAGAAGATTTTGAGGCGGAGCAGGTAGAAGAACAGAAACTTCAATATACCGGAAGGGATGAAGTATTTGTACCGGAAGAGTATTTCAAAGATTTTAAGAAAAAGGGAATACCTGTCGCGGTTGTGTATAAAGCAGATGAGCAGGGAGAAAAGGTTTATCCGGAACTTACAGAGAATCAGTTTCTGATTCTGAGAAGTGATCAGTCGGAGAAAAAAAGCCAGTTGGGAAGAGTAGAGGGAGAGATGATCCGTAAACTGGCCTATCGAAAAGCCGAGCCATATGGCATCCATCCGAGAAATGCAGGGCAGTATTTTTTCCAGGAAGCACTGATGCAGCCGGCGGAGAAAGCACCGCTTGTGATCGTAAAAGGGATGGCGGGAACCAGTAAAACTTTTTATTCGCTGGCCGTTGGACTGGAGAAAGTTCTGAATCATCCGTCAGGAGAGTATCGCCGGATTCTGATCTGCCGTCCAAATGCCCAGTTTGACGATGATATTGGCTTCCTTCCAGGTGACGAACAGGAAAAAATTTCTCCGCTGATGCGGCCGATCATGGATAATCTGGAACAGCTGATCGATTCCAATGAAGAGGAACGCTATAAAGATGAAAATGAATTAAAAGGGAAGATAGAAGAGATTTTTGAGCGGGAGCTGATCCAGGCCGAAGCTTTGAACTTTATCCGTGGCCGTTCCCTGATTCAAACGTATCTGATTATCGACGAAGCACAGAATACTACCCCAAATCAGATCAAAGGAATCATCACCCGTGCGGGGAAAAATACAAAGATTATTCTGCTGGGAGATCCCAATCAGATTGACCGGCCATTCCTGGATGAGCGCACCAACGGACTTTCTTATGCAGCAGAGCATATGAAAGGAAGTTCGTTATGCTGGCAGATCACCATGAGTCCGGAGGAATGTGAGCGGTCAGAACTGGCCATGGACGCAATTCAACGGCTGGAAAAGAGAACAGAAAAGAAGGAATACAGATGAAACCGGGATATGAACAGATAAGAAATGATCGGGAGATCAACCTTTTAATTGAACAGGGAAACCGTAACCTGAAAGTACTGGGATATACCGAACATTCCAGAAAACATGCGGTGAAAGTGGCGGAGACGGCAGGAAGGATCCTGAAGGAACTGGGGTATCGGAGACGACAGGTGGAGATGGCAAAAATTGCAGGCTATATGCATGATATCGGAAATACCGTGAATCGCTATGATCATGCACACAGCAGTGCTGTGCTTGCATATGGAATCTTAAAAGAACGGGAAATGAAGCTGGAAGATATTCTGACGATTACTTCGGCTATTGGACAACACGATGAAGAAACCGGTACGGCGGTAGATGCGGTTTCTGCGGCACTGATCCTGGCAGATAAAACAGATGTGCGCAGAAATCGGGTACAGAATCCGGTACCGGCAAATTTTGATATCCATGACCGGGTAAATTATGCGGCACTTTCTTCAAAACTTGAGATTGATCCTGAGAAGAAAGTCATTCACATGAGACTGGAGTTGGACGATTCCATCTGCAGTGTGATGGATTATTTTGAAATTTTTTTAAAACGGATGTTGATGTGCAGACGTGCAGCGGAAATGCTGGGCTGCAGATTTAAACTTACCGCGAACGGAAGTAAAATATGTTAGAGCGTGTTTGAAAAAGGCTTTTCATGAGGAAAATCCCCTCCTTTTTTTAAGGATAAATTGACAAAAAGTTATGGAAAATCTATACTAAAGTCAGAGAATTGCAAATATTTGTGACAGAAAGGGGGAGAAAAAATGAAGGTGAAAATCGCCCAGATTCAGGCTCATGTTTATGAAGAAAAAAGCAAAAATCTGGAAGAACTGGAGCGGAATCTGAAACGTATAAAGGACGAAAACATTGACCTGGTAACCCTGGGCGAAATGTTCAACTGCCCGTACCAGACACCTTGTTTTCCGGTCTATGCGGAAATGGAACAGGGAGAAACCTGGCAACGGTTAAGTGCTCTTGCAAAAAAATACCAGATTTATCTGTCAGCCGGAAGTGTACCGGAAAAAGATAAGGAAGGACATGTGTACAATACTGCTTATGTCTTCGACCGGCAGGGCAACCAGATTGCAAAACACCGCAAAGTGCATCTGTTTGATATCGCCGTGAAGGGCGGACAGTGCTATCAGGAGTCCGCGACACTGACCGCCGGAGGCCAGATTACCGTTTTTGATACGGAGTTTGGGAAAATGGGAATCTGTATCTGCTTTGACTGCAGATTTCCGGAGATTGTACGGCTGATGACATTGCGGGGCGCCAGAATGATCCTGGTACCGGCAGCCTTTAACATGACAACCGGACCGGCACACTGGGAGTTAATGTTCAGGGGAAGAGCGGTGGACAATCAGTGCTATATGATCGGAACTTCCGATGCAAGAGACGAGCAGGCAGGATATATCTCCTGGGGTCATTCTCTTGTCGTGTCACCCTGGGGGGATGTGGTGACACAGATGGATGAGAAACCGGGCATTCAGATCACGGAAATAGATCTGGACCGCGTGGATGCGATCCGCGAACAGCTACCATTATTATCCGCACGGAGAACGGATCTGTATGAACTGAAAGGAAAATAATGTGTAGCAAAATGAGTTTTTAACATGAATTTTACAGAGCATCAACATAGAATTAAAGAAAAGTTGATATAGTACTTTTGTGAATGTGACAATTGGATAAAAGGTAGAAGAAAGTAAAGGGATAAGCAATGAACGAGACAATTTATATGAACCGGGAACTGTCCTGGCTGAAATTTAATGAACGTGTACTGGAAGAAGCGGAGAACCCGAAGGTGCCGCTGTGTGAGCGCCTGACATTTGCATCGATCTATCAGAGCAATCTGGATGAATTCTTTATGGTGCGTGTAGGCTCGCTGATCGATCAGATGCTGGTGGCAAAAGATTCCAGAGATAATAAAACACATATGACGCCGAAAGAACAGATTCAGGCGATTCTTCCACAGGTGGAGATCCTGAACAGGAGAAAAGATGAAGTGTATGGAAAACTCATGGAAAAGATTGAGGAATACGGCGTTCGTCTGGTGGATTTCAGTAAGATCACGGAAGAAGAAAATAAATTTCTGGAAGCATATTTTGATATGGAGATTTCCGGCTTGATTTCACCGACCATTGTGGGAAAACGACAGCCATTCCCATTCCTGAAAAATAAAGAAATCTATGCGGTGGTTGTCCTGACCACCAAGAGCGGAAAAGAACGCCTGGGGATTATACCGTGTGGAAGCGGTGTATTTGAACGGCTGATCCACCTGCCGGGAGGCAATACGTATATGCTGTCGGAAGAACTGATCCTCCACTACATTCCAAAAGTATTCAAGGGGTATCAGGTAAAAGAAAAATCCCTGCTTCGTGTAACCAGAAATGCAGATATTGATGCCGATGCGCTGTACGATGAAGATCTGGATTACCGGGAATTTATGGCAGATCTGATCAAAAAAAGAAAGAAACTTGCACCGGTGCGGATCGAACTTTCCAGAAAACTCAGCGAGGGCAGTGTGAAACTGATCTGTGAACATCTGGCAATAAAATCACAGTATGTATTCCACAGTCAGGCACCGCTGGATCTGTCCTTCGTTTTCCAGATCGAGGATGCTCTTCGTAAGATTCCGGAATTATTCTATGAAAGAAGAACACCAAGAAAATCCCCGGCCTTTACCGGTGACCGTCCGATTCTGGATCAGATTAAAGAGAAGGACAAACTGCTTTCCTATCCGTATGAAAGTATCAATCCGTTTCTGAATATGCTCCACGAAGCAGCCAACGATAAAGATGTGGTTTCCATCAAGATGACGCTGTATCGTGTGGCCAAACAGAGTAAAGTAGTAGAAGCACTGATCGAAGCGGCAGAAAATGGAAAAGAAGTGCTGGTACTGGTGGAACTGAAAGCACGTTTTGATGAAGAAAACAATATTGGATGGTCCCGTTTGCTGGAGGATGCAGGGTGTCGTGTCATCTACGGACTGGATGGCTATAAAGTTCATTCAAAACTCTGTCTGATCACGAAAAAAACAGATGAACAGATTGAATATTATACACAGATCGGTACCGGAAACTATAACGAAAAAACTTCACGGCTTTATACGGATCTGTCGCTGATGACTTATAATGTAGATATCGGACTGGAAGCAGCTAATGTATTCCAGGCTCTTGCCATGGGAGAGACGATCAAACATGTGGATCATCTGCTGGTGGCTCCGAAATGCCTGCAGAATAAGATTCTGGATATGATTGATGAAGAGATTGCACATGCCAGAGCAGGGGAACCGGCTTACATTGGACTGAAGATGAATTCCCTTACGGATAAGAAAATCATGGAGAAACTGGTGGAAGCCTCCTGTGCCGGTGTACGAATCGATATGGTGATCCGTGGAATCTGCTGTCTGATTCCACAGGTTCCAGGCAAGACGGAAAATATTCATGTACGAAGTATCGTCGGACGTTTTCTGGAACATTCCAGAATCTATATTTTCGGAAGTGAAGGAAGAGAAAAAATCTATATTGCGTCCGCAGACTTTATGACCAGAAACACTCTGCGCCGTGTGGAAGTAGCTGCTCCGGTTTATGACGAAGAAATCAAAGCACGCCTTCTGGAAATGTTCCGGATCATGCTGAAAGACAATCAGCAGGCCCGTCAGGAAAACGGTGAGGGAATCTACCGGATCCTGCCAACGGATGAAGAACCGCTGAATGCCCAGGAATATTTCTATGAACAGGCATATGAGATTGCAGAGAACCTTTGAAGAGTGCCCCTTCAGTATGTACCGTTTGTCAGAATCGGACACAGACATACCGTAAGGAAGCGGTACGGCTGGAAAAAACACAGAAAAAGAAAAAAGTAAATGAGAAAAAATCCCGTTTAAACCTATTGAAAATCCCATAAAGTTGCGATACACTTATTACAGTTAGCAAAAACTAACCATCATGTGAATAAGTCGTGGGAAGATCCTTTCTGCTTCTGTAGAATGGGAGCAGAGGATCGTCCATGGGAAAGGGTCAGGGATAAGATGAAACATTTGACAATTGAAAAAGTAATCGGACGTGAAATTATTGACTCCAGAGGCAATCCTACTGTAGAAGCAGAGGTTTATCTTTCGGACGGTACCATGGGAAGAGGCACCGCACCCAGCGGCGCATCTACCGGAGAATTCGAAGCACTGGAGCTGAGAGACGGAGATAAAGAAAAATTCGGAGGCAAAGGTGTATCCAAAGCGGTTGCCAATGTAAACACAGTAATCAATGAAACATTAAAAGGCGTCAATGCGCTGGATATCTATGCGATAGATGCAGCTATGATCAAAGCAGACGGAACCAAAGACAAATCCAATCTGGGCGCAAACGCTATTCTGGCAGTATCGATCGCAGGTGCCAGAGCGGCAGCAAACGCACTGGATCTGCCACTGTATCGTTTCCTGGGTGGTGTAAACGGCAATCGCCTGCCACTGCCAATGATGAACATCTTGAATGGTGGTGCACATGCAGCCAACACGGTAGATGTACAGGAATTCATGATCATGCCTGCAGGCGCAGCAAGCTTCAAAGAAGGTCTGCGCTGGTGTACGGAAGTCTTCCATGCACTGGCAGCTCTGTTAAAAGAGAAAGGTCTGGCTACTTCCGTAGGTGACGAAGGTGGATTCGCACCGGATCTTGGCAGCGATGAAGAAGCCATCGAGTGCATTCTGGAGGCGATTAAAAGAGCAGGCTATGAACCGGGCAAAGATTTCGTACTGGCTATGGATGCAGCATCCAGTGAGTGGAAAGGAAGCAAGAAGGGCGAATACGTTTTGCCAAAATGCGGAAAGAAATTTACATCGGAAGAACTGGTAGCACACTGGAAAGAACTGTGCAGCAAATATCCGATCTACTCCATTGAAGACGGTCTGGATGAGGAAGACTGGGAAGGATGGCAGATGATGACCAAAGAGCTGGGAGATACGGTACAGCTGGTTGGCGATGATTTGTTCGTAACCAACACCGAACGCCTGGCAAAAGGAATCGGCCTTGGCTGTGCAAACTCCATCCTGATCAAACTGAACCAGATCGGTTCTGTATCCGAGACACTGGAAGCTATCAAGATGGCACACAAAGCAGGATATACCGCCATTTCCTCTCACCGTTCCGGTGAAACAGAAGATACCACGATCGCAGATCTTGCAGTAGCACTGAACACCTGTCAGATCAAGACCGGTGCACCAAGCCGAAGCGAACGTGTGGCAAAATACAACCAGCTGTTAAGAATCGAGGAAGAACTCGGTGAAGCAGCAGTATTTCCGGGAAAAGAAGCATTTGGCATCAAAAAATAAAGGCAGAAAAATGCTGCCGGATCATTAGAGGTGGGTGCATCGATTTTTGTAAAAATCGATGCGCCCTTTTCTACGTCAAAAAAGGCTTTTCTGTAAATGAAAAATGTTTCATGCGGATGTGTCAGAACACGTTCTTTGTTCTGTTGAACTACGGAAGTGATTGTAAAGAAAAAAAGAAACTGATACAATAAAAGCGTATGTTGCTGAAAAGATAAAACAGATGAAAATCAGGAGGAAGAATGTGAGGAAAAAACAAAAGGTGCTTTGGAAATTGTTTTTGTCCACGTTATATCTGAGTGCATTTACTTTTGGTGGCGGGTATGTGATCGTTACGCTGATGAAGGATAAGTTCGTGGATAAGTACCATTGGATCGAAGAAAATGAGATGTTGGATCTGATTGCTATTGCACAGTCGGCACCTGGGGCAATCGCGGTAAATGGAGCAATTGTGGTTGGCTATAAACTGGCCGGTCTTGCAGGGGTACTGACAGCAATTTTCGGAACAGTTCTGCCACCTTTTCTTATCATCTCTGTGATCTCTGTTTTTTATCAGATATTTCGGGATAATTTCATCATCCGTGAGCTTCTGGACGGGATGCAGGCTGGCGTGGGAGCAGTGATCGCTTCCGTGGTATGGGATATGGCAGCGGGGATCACGAAGAAAAAAGAGTGGACATTGATTGTGATCATGGCAGCCGCTTTTATCGCTTCTTATGTGATGGAAGTTCCGGTGGTGTATATCGTGCTGATCTGTATCGCGATGGGAGTAATCCGCACGGTACTGGCAGGAAGGGGGAAACGGAAGAAATGATTTATCTTCAGTTGTTTTTCAGTTTCCTTCAGATCGGCATGTTCAGCTTCGGAGGCGGTTATGCCGCGATGCCGTTAATTCGGGAACAGGTGGTGAGCTGTCACGGATGGCTGGACATGGGAGAATTCACCAATCTGATCACCATTTCCCAGATGACACCGGGTCCCATCGCGATCAATTCCGCAACCTTTGTCGGAACCAAGATCGCCGGAATCCCGGGAGCGCTGGTTTCCACATTGGGATGTATTCTGCCTTCATGCATTTTGGTAACGTTACTTGCCTGGCTGTACCTGAAATATCAGAAAATGGATCTGTTGCAGAGCGTCTTACAGTCTCTGCGACCGGCTGTCGTGGCAATGATCGCTTCTGCGGGCGTATCGATTCTGATATCTGCCTTCTGGAACGGGGCGGATGTCATCGCACTGGCGGACACCCGCTGGACGATGGTGGGAATCTTTGTGATCTGCCTGATCCTTCTTCGGAAAACAAAATGGAACCCGGTACTTGTAATGGCGTTGGCAGGAGTGCTGAAGCTGCTGACGGCGATTGCGGGGATCGGATAAAAGGATTCTCTTTTCCAGAAAATTGCGGTATACTGGAACACAGAAAACATAAAGGAGAACATATATGGAATTTTGGATAGGTATTATTTTTGATACGATCTGCCTTGCCATTGCCCTTTTCATGGCGATCAACCCAAAAGGATTTGCAAACGGCATGAAGTATCAGTCGGTACGACAGACAAAAATCTTCCGGATCGTGGGAATTATCGCGGTGATTATTCTGGTCATATCCCTGACGAGCCGGGTTCTGACACTGGTATAAGAAGATGAAGAGAGTAATTCTATATTTAAAAAGAGAAACCGTGCTTTGTATCGCGGTTTTTCTTGCTGTTATTTCTATGTTTTTTGTCAGACCGGATCGAGCTTATGCAGGATATATTGATACCAGAGTACTGGCTTTATTGTTTTGTCTGATGACGATCATGGAGGGATTTAAGAAGACCGGTTTATTTGAACAGATGGCGAATACACTGCTGAAAAAGGTACACACTTTCCGGCAGTTGATGCTGGTTCTGGTGGGGCTTTGTTTTTTCTGCTCCATGTGGATTACCAATGATGTGGCACTTCTGACTTTTGTGCCGTTTACGATTCTGGTGCTGCGTATGGCAAAACTGAATCAGCGGATGATTCCGGTGATTACCATGGAGACGATAGCTGCCAATCTTGGAAGTATGGCAACTCCGGTGGGCAATCCGCAGAATCTGTATTTGTATTCCGTCTCCGGAATGTCTGCTCTGTCCTTTGTAAAGGTCATGGGACCTTTGTCGCTGGTATCTTTGCTTCTTCTGATCGGGAGCTGTCTGGTACAGAAGAATGAAAGTATGCAGATAGAACAGATCAGGAGAAAAACCCCAAAGAATAAAACAGCTGAAAATCTGATTTTGCTCTTCCTTTTTTGCGTAAGTCTGGCAACGGTTTTACGTGTGCTGTCCTGGCCAGTGCTTCTGGGAATTACACTTCTGATTTGTCTGTTCCTTTTCGGAAGTGGAAAAGAAGAATTTTTACCGCTGAGAGTAGATTATAGTCTGCTTCTTACTTTTGTTGCATTTTTTGTATTTATCGGAAATATGGGGAGGATTCCAATCGTAAAAGAACTCCTGATAAAAGTACTGGAAGGACATGAACTTATTCTTGGTTTTGCTGCCAGCCAGGTCATCAGCAATGTTCCGGCGGCTATTTTACTTTCCGGTTTTACTACAGACTATCCTATGCTTCTCCGGGGAGTGAATATTGGAGGTCTGGGAACCCTGATCGCTTCCCTGGCAAGTCTGATCTCTTATAAATTTTATGTACAGGAAAGTGAAAAGAATGAAACAGCTGGTACAAAAGGGCAATATTTTCGATATTTTACGGTATGGAATATAGTCTTTGCAATTGTGCTGTTGGCAGTGACTGTTGTAGTATAACGTATAAGGAAAGTATGATTGAAGAATATAGAGAATAGGAAACAAAATAAAAGGCGCAGAAGTGCATTTTTCACCTCTATTTGTGAAAAAAGAAATACAAAGGAGAACCGTCATCGAAATATATTATTATAACCACATGAACAAAACGCAGCAGTCTGCCTACCATAATATCCTTCAGGGATTCCAGAACATGGCGGACGAGATTCTGATTCCACGTCTGGAGCCGGAAGAACTCTACAATGTGTTTTTCCAGCTCCGTCTGGATCACCCAGAGATCTTCTGGGCGACGGGATTTCGCTACAAATATTATCAGGATTCCCCGAATCTGATCTTTGTGCCGGAATATCTGTTTGAGAAAAATAAAGTAAAAGAACACCAGCGCGCCATGCAGGCGAGAGTAGAAAAGCTGGTGCGTCCGGTAAAGGATAAGTCCGAGTGGGAAAAAGAAAAATTTGTCCACGACTTTATATGCGAGAATGTCCGGTATGATAAATTAAAGAAAGCCTATTCCCATGAGATCATCGGACCGCTGGGACAGGGTGTGGGTGTCTGCGAGGGGATTGCCAAGGCAGTAAAAGTTTTGTGCGATGCACTGGGACTCTGGTGTATGATCGTTATCTGCGGCAACAACCCGGAAAAAGGGATCAAATACCGCCACACCTGGAATATCGTAAAACTGGGTGGCAAATATTATCACATGGATGTCACCTTTGACAATTCCCTGAGTCACAATGGCATCCGTTACGACTACTTCAATCTGGATGACAAAAATATCTTCCGGGATCACGAACCGCTGATCGCACCGGCTCCACACTGTACGGATGGGGATCACTTCTATTATAGGGAAAAGAAACTGTCTTTCACGAAGCAGGAGGATGTGTATAAGAGAGCATTACAGGCTGCAAAAAAAGGTCGAGTGTTTACTTTTCACTGGCGTGGAGGATATCTCACCCGGGAGATTCTCGGAGAACTTCTGGAACTGATCCGGAAAGCCGGAAAAGAAAAACAGAAAAGTGCCCGTATCAGCCTGAACTGGCCACAGGCGGTCCTGTGCTTCGATTATGTGGAAGATCAGGGACAACCGGAACCGGAAGTGACCCTGGAAGAGGCGAATGAAGGGGAAATGGAATAAAAAACATGAAAAATCTGATATTTTGGTTATTCGCAAAAAAATAAAAAAACATGAAAATAACTGTTGACAAACCATGTATACAATGGTATCCTATCAGAGTTGCGTCTGAGAGATCTCACAGAGATCACAAAGCTGTCAAAAAGAAATGAAAAAAGTTCTTGACAACAGCCGGTTGGATGTGATAAAATATCAAAGTTGCTGCAAGAGAGAAACAAAAACAACTTCAAAAAAGTTGAAAAAAAGTTCTTGACAGGCAGGAAACGACATGATATAATAGCAAAGCTGTTTGAGACAAACGGCAATGCAAAACCGA
>OLOY01000368.1_pt1 | contig 37427 bp, 35 predicted proteins | sample 1672771 | NCBI WGS metagenome assembly OLOY01 (sample SAMEA3136722, study PRJEB25190) | human gut metagenome
AAGGTGGACAGCCAACAGTTATCGCTAATACAGAAGGCGCAAGAACAACACCATCAGTTGTCGCTTTCACAAAAACAGGAGAACGTCTTGTAGGTGAACCTGCAAAACGTCAGGCAGTAACAAACGCAGAGAGAACAATCTCTTCCATTAAGAGAGAGATGGGTACTGACTACCGTGTAACAATCGATGACAAGAAATATTCCCCACAGGAAATTTCCGCTATGATTCTTCAGAAACTGAAAAAAGATGCAGAAGGATACCTTGGTGAGAAAGTTACAGAAGCAGTTATCACAGTTCCTGCATATTTCAATGATGCTCAGCGTCAGGCAACAAAAGATGCTGGTAAGATCGCCGGTCTTGATGTAAAACGTATTATCAACGAGCCAACAGCAGCAGCTCTTGCATATGGCCTTGACAATGAAAAAGAACAGAAGATCATGGTATACGATTTAGGTGGCGGTACATTCGATGTATCTGTAATCGAAATCGGTGATGGTGTTATCGAAGTTCTTTCCACAGCAGGTAACAACCGTCTTGGTGGTGATGACTTTGACCAGAAAGTTACAGATTACATGCTTGCAGAGTTCAAGAAAGCAGAAGGCGTTGACTTAAGCAATGATAAGATGGCACTTCAGAGATTAAAAGAAGCTGCAGAGAAAGCAAAGAAAGAGCTTTCTTCCGCAACAACTACAAACATCAACCTGCCATTCATCACAGCTACAGCAGAAGGCCCGAAACACTTCGATATGAACCTTACAAGAGCTAAATTCGATGAATTAACACATGACTTAGTAGAAATGACAGCAGAACCGGTACGTCGTGCACTTTCAGATGCAGGTATCACAGCATCTGAACTTGGCCAGGTACTTCTGGTTGGTGGATCTTCCCGTATCCCGGCTGTACAGGATAAAGTAAGACAGTTAACAGGCAAAGAGCCAAGCAAGAACCTGAACCCGGATGAGTGTGTAGCACTTGGTGCTTCTATCCAGGGTGGTAAACTTGCAGGTGATGCAGGCGCAGGCGATATCCTTCTTCTGGATGTTACTCCACTGTCACTGTCCATCGAGACAATGGGTGGTATTGCAACAAGACTGATCGAGAGAAATACTACGATTCCTACAAGAAAGAGCCAGATTTTCTCAACAGCAGCAGACAACCAGACAGCAGTAGATATCAACGTTGTACAGGGTGAGCGTCAGTTTGCAAAAGACAACAAATCCCTTGGCCAGTTCCGTCTGGATGGAATCCCGCCAGCACGTCGTGGCGTTCCGCAGATCGAAGTTACATTTGATATTGATGCAAACGGTATCGTAAATGTATCCGCTAAGGATCTTGGAACAGGTAAGGAACAGCACATTACAATCACAGCTGGTTCTAACATGTCTGATTCCGATATCGACAAAGCAGTAAAAGAAGCTGCTGAGTTCGAAGCACAGGATAAGAAACGTAAGGAAGCAATCGATACAAGAAACAATGCTGATTCCATGGTATTCCAGGTTGAGAATGCACTGAAAGAGGCTGGAGACAAGATCGATGCTAATGATAAAGCTACTGTAGAAGCAGACTTGAATGCACTGAAGGATTTACTGTCCCAGACTGCAACAGCAGAAGAGATGACAGATTCTCAGGTAGCTGATATCAAAGCTGCTCAGGAGAAGATGATGGAAAGTGCTCAGAAGCTTTTCGCTAAAATGTATGAGCAGACACAGCAGGCAGGCGGCCAGGCAGGACCGGACATGAACATGGGCGGCGGTGCAGCAGGCAGCACAGATGCAGGAAACAACGATGATGTTGTAGATGCTGATTATAAAGAAGTATAATATGACAAATCATAACTGTTCAGTGGGAGAGTTTCTCTCACTGAATAGTTGTGCTATAAATCCAGTATCAGGTACTGGTGCAGCGAAGAGACAGAACAGTTGAATATAGGTATAGGAATTAATTAAAATAATGGCTGATAAGAGAGATTATTATGAAGTTTTAGGCGTGGATAAAAGCGCCGATGACGCAACACTTAAAAGAGCATACCGTAAACTGGCCAAGAAATATCATCCAGATGTAAATCCGGGAGATAAAGAGGCAGAGGCGAAATTTAAAGAAGCAACAGAGGCTTATACTATCTTAAGTGACCCGGATAAGAGGAGACAGTATGATCAGTTTGGTCATGCAGCTTTTGAAAACGGCGGCGGTGGTGCCGGCGGCGGTTTTGGAGGGTTTGATTTTAACGGTGCTGATATGGGCGATATCTTCGGCGATATTTTCGGCGATTTATTTGGCGGCGGCGGAAGAAGCAGACGTGCCAATAATGGACCGATGAAAGGTGCGAACCTTCGTGCACGTGTTAATATTACTTTTGAAGAAGCTGTCTTTGGCTGCGAAAAAGAACTGGAGATCGTACTGAAGGATGAGTGTACCACCTGTCACGGAACAGGTGCCAAGCCAGGTACTTCACCGGTAACCTGTCCAAAATGTAACGGAGAGGGTCAGGTAGTATTTACCCAGCAGTCCATGTTTGGCATGGTGCGTAATGTACAGACCTGTCCGGACTGTCATGGAACAGGTAAGATCATTAAAGATAAATGTACAGCATGCCGTGGAACCGGTTATACATCTTCCAGAAAGAAGATTCAGGTATCTGTACCTGCAGGTATTGACAATGGTCAGAGTATCCGTATCAGAGAGAAGGGGGAACCGGGAACAAACGGAGGCCCAAGAGGCGATCTGCTTGTAGAAGTAAATGTTGCCCGTCATCCGATTTTCCAGAGACAGGATATGAATATTTTCTCCACTGCACCTCTTACCTATGCACAGGCTGCTTTGGGTGGTACAGTGCGGATCAATACAGTAGACGGGGAAGTTGAATATGAGGTAAAACCTGGAACTCAGACAGATACCAGAATCCGTCTGAAGGGCAAAGGTGTGCCGTCACTGAGAAATAAGAATGTCCGTGGAGATCACTATGTGACTCTGGTAGTACAGGTTCCTACAAATCTGAATGAAGAGGCAAAGGAAGCACTGCGCAAGTTTGATGAAGCCTGCGGTAACCGTCCGAAGGAAAATGCGGATGGCAGTGAAAAGAAGAAAAAAAGCTTCATGGATAAATTAAAAGAAACTTTTGAAGACTAATATTTCAAAAAAATATATCCTATAATGAAAAATAAAAATCAAGAAAAGAGGGGAAACCTCTTTTCTTTTTTTGAGTGTTCGTGTATAGTGAATAGTAATGGGCAAAAATGTCCTGTAACCTGAGACTTGGTATGCATATAGGCTGAATATGAAAAAAAAGTTTGAAGATTTTATAAAAAAATATCTTCCGGGATGGGCAATTCTTCCGTTGGTCACCATCGTAGTGCTGAATTGTCTGATTTACTGGGGCAGTGATCAGCTTACCGCGGGAAGATATCATTATGACTTTACCGGCACACTGGACCGCATGGTACCATTGGTTCCGGCATTTATCTGGATTTATATTCTGGCATTTCCATTCTGGGCAGTGAATTATATATTAGCCGCTCAGAGGGGAAAAGATCAGTTTTACCGGTTTGTGGCCACAGACCTGACCATTCATCTGACCTGTTTTGTGATTTTTCTGATTCTTCCGACTACCAATGTAAGACCGGAAATTACAGGAAACTCCTGGTCAGAACAGATGCTGCAGTTTGTTTATGCCATGGATGGAGGTAACAGCCCTTCGAATCTGTTTCCATCTATTCATTGCTATGTGAGCTGGCTGAGCTGGCACAGTGTTCACAAATCTGAGAAAATACCGGAATGGTATCAGCATTTTTCTCTGATCTTTGCAATATTGATCATTATTTCCACACAGGTGCTGAAACAGCATTATCTGGTGGATGCAGTGGCGGGAGTGGTGCTGGTGGAGCTTGCATGGAATTTTTATAAAAAGGGAAACAGGCATCAGATCGTTAAGAAAATTTTCAGGGAAAAAATATAGGAAAAATATAGGATAAAGAAATGGAGACAAATTATGAAGTGGAACCGTTTTACATTAAAAACAAAAACAGATGCAGAGGATATGGTAATCTGCACTCTGGCAGAAGTAGGGATTGAAGGAGTGGAGATCCAGGATAAGAAACCACTTACGGAAGAGGATAAGGCACAGATGTTTGTGGATATTATGCCTGAAGGACCTGCAGATGACGGGATTGCCTATTTGAATTTCTATCTGGAGGAGGATGCTGATAAGGAGGCGATTCTGAAGGATGTGCGTGCTGCCCTGGATGAGCTGAAAAGCTACATGGATATCGGAGAAGCTACCATTGAGGAATCCCAGACAGAGGATAAGGATTGGATCAATAACTGGAAACAATATTTCCATCAGTTCTATGTAGATGATATTCTCATTGTACCATCCTGGGAAGAGGTAAAGGCAGAGGATCAGGATAAAATGATCCTTCATATTGATCCGGGTACAGCTTTTGGTACAGGTATGCATGAGACTACACAGCTGGTGATCCGTCAGTTGAAGAAATATGTAACACCGGATACAGAGATGCTGGACGTGGGAACCGGAAGCGGAATCCTCGGAATTGTAGCTATTAAGCTGGGGGCAAAGCATGTGCTGGGAACAGACCTGGATCCCTGCGCAGTTCCTGCTGTGGCTGAGAATAAAGAAGCCAACGGTATTCCGGAGGAAGCCTTTGACATGATGATCGGAAATATCATTGATGACAAAGATGTACAGGATCAGGCAGGATATGAGAAATATGATATTGTGACAGCCAATATCCTGGCAGATGTACTGATTCCGCTGACACCAGTCATCGTACATCAGATGAAGAAGGGGGCATATTATATTACTTCCGGTATTCTGGATGTAAAGGAAGAGGTAGTTGTGGAAGCTGTAAAAGCAGCAGGACTGACAGTAGTAGAGGTTACTCATCAGGGTGAATGGGTTTCTGTGACAGCCAGAAAGGACTGAATCTATGCAGCGCTTTTTTGTAGAAACTTATCAGATTGAGGAAGAGAATCATTGTATCCATGTTACTGGAGCAGACGTAAATCATATTAAAAATGTTCTCCGTATGAAGCTGGGAGAGGAACTCTGGATCAGTGACGGTGGAACAAAGGAATATCGCTGTGAGATCGAGGGGCTGGGAGATGAGGAGGTACTGCTTCATATTATCTACGCCCAGGAGCCGGATTATGAGCTGCCCAACCGGATCTATCTTTTTCAGGGACTGCCAAAAGCAGACAAAATGGAGCTGATCATTCAGAAAGCGGTGGAGCTGGGAGCTTATGCAATTGTGCCGGTGGAAACAAAACGCTGTGTTGTAAAGCTGGATGAAAAAAAGGCTGCCAAAAAGACTGCCCGCTGGCAGCAGATTGCAGAGAGTGCGGCAAAACAGTCCAAACGAATGCTGATTCCGAAAATTCATGAGGTGATGAGTTTTCAGGATGCATTAAAGCTGGCAGAAGAATTGGATATCCGTCTGATCCCCTATGAGCTGGCCAAAGGAATGAAGGAAACAAAGGAAATCCTGAATCAGATTCGTCCCGGACAGTCTGTGGGAATTTTTATTGGGCCGGAAGGCGGATTTGAGGAAAATGAGATAAGCCAGGCTCTGGAAAAAGGTGCACAGGCAATTACTCTGGGAAGGAGAATCCTTCGTACAGAAACTGCAGGACTGGCAATTCTGTCTGTATTAATGTTTCAGCTGGAAAATGACTAATGACAGCCAAATAGTGGAGAGATAATAAGAAATGGAAGTATATTTTGACAATTCAGCCACTACCTGTTGCTATGAGGCAGTGAAGGATATTGTGGTGAAAACAATGATGGAGGACTTTGGGAATCCGTCGGCCATGCATCAGAAAGGTGTAGATGCAGAACAGTATGTAAAGAAATCAGCCCGGACACTGGCGCAGCTTTTAAAGGTGGAGGAAAAGGAAATACTTTTTACCTCCGGGGGAACAGAGTCCAATAACCTGGCACTGATCGGAGGTGCCATGGCAAATAAACGCAGTGGAAACCATATTATTACAACAGCAGTGGAGCATGCGGCAGTAAGCCAGCCGGTAGCTTTTCTGAAAGAGCAGGGCTTCGAGGTAACAGTACTTCCTGTGGATAAAGATGGTGTGGTAAAGCTGGAGGCTCTGGAGAAGGCATTAAGGCCGGATACGATCCTGGTTTCCATTATGATGGTAAATAATGAAGTGGGAGCAGTGATGCCGGTAGAAAAGATAGGGGCATTGATCCAGGAGAAAAGTCCGAAGGCTCTTTATCATGTAGATGGAATACAGGCTTTTGGAAAATACAGGATTTATCCTAAGAAATGGGGAATTCACCTGTTGTCTGTCAGTGGACACAAGATTCACGGACCCAAGGGTGTGGGATTTTTGTATATCAACAGCAAGGCAAAGGTGCAGCCTTTGATTTTGGGTGGTGGACAGCAGAATGGGATGCGTTCCGGAACAGATAATGTACCTGGCATTGCAGGCCTGGGAGTGGCGGCAGAGTTAAGCTACAGAGATCTGGAACAGAAGACGGAGCATCTGTATCAGCTGAAAGAAAGGCTTGCGGAGGGGCTTTCAGGGATGGAAGATGTGGTGATTAATGGAATGCCATTGCGTGAAGGTGCCCCCCATATTATGAGTATCAGCTTTTTGGGAATCCGCAGTGAGGTATTTCTTCATACATTGGAGGACAGAGGAATTTATGTATCTGCAGGAAGTGCCTGCTCCAGTCATAAGAGGAAACCCAGCGCCACACTTTCTGCTATGGGAATGAGTAATGGACAGATCGAAAATACTGTGCGGTTCAGCTTTTCAGAGGAAAATACTTTTGAAGAGATTGATTATTGTCTGGAAGTTTTGAAGGAAGTACTTCCCATGCTGAAGCGCTATGCACGTCGATAAAAGGAAAAGGAGAAAAATATGATATTTCACGCATTTTTGATAAAATATGCAGAAATTGCTATTAAAGGCAAGAATAGATATATGTTTGAAGATGCCCTTGTTCATCAGATGAATATTGCTCTTTCAAAGATAGAAGGAGAATTTGAGGTAAAAAAGGAACAGGGAAGAATCTATGTATTTTGCCCGGAACAATATGATTATGAGGAGACTGTGGAAACTCTTCAGAGAGTGTTCGGTATTGTAGGAATCTGTCCGGTTGTGATCTATGAGGATCAGGGCTTTGAACAGATGGCAAAAGACGTTGTTTCCTATATGAAGGATTGCCATCCGGACTATAGCGGAACCTTTAAGGTATATACCCGCAGGGCCAGAAAATCTTACCCTGTTACTTCTATGGAAGTAAGTGCGGAAATAGGTGGACGTATTCTGGATGAATTTCCAGATGCCAGTGTGGATGTACATAATCCGGAGCTGACTATTTCTGTGGAAATCCGTGATAAGATCTATGTATATTCCCAGACTATCAAAGGTGCTGGCGGTATGCCTATCGGAACCAATGGAAGAGCAATGCTGCTTCTTTCCGGCGGTATTGACAGCCCGGTAGCCGGCCATATGATCGCGAAGCGTGGAGTAAAGATTGATGCAGTATATTTTCATGCACCGCCTTATACCAGTGAGAGAGCAAAACAGAAGGTAGTTGATCTGGCAAAGCAGGTGGCAAAGTTCAGTGGACCTATCCGTCTCCATGTGGTGAATTTCACAGATATTCAGCTGTATATTTATGATCAGTGTCCTCATGATGAGCTGACCATCATTATGCGCCGCTATATGATGCGTATAGCAGAGCATTTTGCAAAAGAGAGAAAATGTCTGGGACTGATCACAGGAGAGAGTATCGGACAGGTGGCAAGCCAGACCCTGCAGAGTCTTGCAGCTACCAATGAGGTATGTACACTTCCGGTTTACCGTCCGGTGATCGGATTTGATAAGCAGGAAATCGTGGAACGATCCTGGGAGATCGGCACTTATGAGACATCTATTCAGCCATTTGAAGACTGCTGTACGATTTTTGTTGCCAAGCATCCGGTGACCAAACCCAATCTGAATGTGATCCATCGCTCAGAAACAAAACTGGCAGAGAAGATTGATGAATTGATGAAAACAGCTTTGGATACTGTGGAGATCATAGAGGTTGAATAGGATATGATCCTGTTCAACCCAAACAAAAAGAGGAACTGATAATCAGTTCCTCAGCAGCTGCTAAAATAAATATAACGGAATTATTCAGTAACGTATTTGCTGACAATTGCCATAACGGTATCAAGAGCAGCTCCATCAGCATGGATGTTTAAGTCGATTGGTTTGGATAAATCAAGACTGAAAATACCCATAATAGATTTTGCGTCGATTACATATCTTCCGGATACTAAATCGAAATCGCAGTCGAATTTGCTGATTTCATTAACGAATGCTTTCACTTTATCAATAGAGTTCAGTGAGATTTTTACTGTTTTCATTATGAGAACCTCCCTTTAGAATATTATTGCTGATTGATTTATATCAGCTTACAGTTCTCATCTTAACGTTCAACCGGAGAAAAGTCAAGGTGAAAAGGGATAAAATTTCCAGAAAGATTTAGTGAATATGTATAAATTTAAAAAAAATTCAGGAGGAGATAATGAAGAAAAAAGCCGCACTTCACAATTTAGGCTGTAAAGTTAATGCCTATGAAGTAGAAGCCATGCAGCAGCTTCTGGAGAAGGCCGGTTACGAGATTGTGCCTTTTGAACCGGGAGCAGATGTATATCTGATCAATACATGTACGGTGACGAATATTGCAGACAGAAAATCCAGGCAGATGCTGCATAAAGCAAAAAAAATGAATCCGGATGCCATTGTGGTGGCAACAGGATGCTATGTGCAGACAGATGAGGGAAAACTGGATAAAGACGAAGCTGTGGATCTGATTCTTGGTAATAATCAGAAGAAACAGATTGTAGAGGTGCTGGAGGAATATGAGCGTCAGCACAAAAAACAGAAGCATGTGATCAAAATTAACCAGACAAAGGAATATGAAGAGCTGGAGATCAGTCATACAGCAGAGCATGTGCGTGCCTATATCAAGGTACAGGATGGATGCAATCAGTTCTGTACTTACTGTATCATTCCCTATGCCAGAGGCAGGGTGCGCAGCCGTAAGATTTCCCAGGTCATAGAGGAAGTTCAGGCATTGGCTGCAAGAGGGTACAAAGAGGTAGTCCTTACAGGGATTCATCTGTCTTCTTATGGCTTGGACTTTCCGGAAGAAGAACGGGAGACACTGCTTTCTCTGATTCAGGCTGTTCATGAGGTTCAGGGAATACAGAGGATCAGGCTGGGCTCACTGGAGCCAAGGATCATTACAGAGGAGTTTGCCAGAACAATTTCTGCTTTGCCGAAAATGTGTCCGCATTTTCACCTGTCCCTTCAGAGCGGATGTGATGATACACTGGAGAGAATGAACCGGAGATATACAAGCACAGAATATGCGGAAAAATGTACATTGCTCAGAAAGTATTTTGATAATCCTGCACTGACTACAGATGTGATCGTAGGTTTCCCCATGGAAACAGAAGAAGAATTCAGGATGTCCCGTGATTTTGTGGACAGTATCCATTTTTATGAGACCCATATTTTCAAATATTCCAGACGGCATGGAACAAAGGCAGCTGCAATGGATGGTCAGCTGACAGAGTCTCAAAAGGCAATCAGAAGTGATGAGATGCTGGCATTGAATGAAAAACATTCCAGAGAATATGAGGAAGCCATGCTGGGCAGAGAACTGGAGATCCTGCTGGAAGAGGAAATAGAGATGAACGGTGAGCAGTGGTATCTGGGGCACAGCAAAGAATATATAAAAGCTGTATTGAAGAAGCAGCCGCAGTATGGAATCAATGATATTGTCCGGGTAACAGCAGATGGCTTTCTGGAAAATCATATTGTTACAGTTCATACATCCTGAAACATACAAGCCAAAATTCCATTGCCGCAGGCAATCTGGAATGAATTTTGGCTACGTTACTGTAAACGGAGTGAATAGTAACAATAAATTTAGAGTTGATAAATACTGTGAATTATATTAAAATAGTATAGATATAAAAAGTAGAACGGATAGTTTTGCAATTTTTGATAATGATTAAAAAAGTAAGGACGTGAGAGAAATGGCAGAGAATAATCTGGGAAATACCCAATATTTCAGAACAAGACCGGATCAGGAGATTCAGGTAAAAGAGGTCCTGGACCTTGTATACAATGCAATGGATGAAAAAGGATATAATCCGGTGAATCAGATTGTAGGATATATTATGTCCGGAGATCCTACTTATATTACCAGTCATAAAGGTGCCAGAAGCATGATCATGAAAGTGGAGCGTGATGAGCTGGTAGAGGAACTTTTGACAGAGTATATAAAAAACAAATCCTGGGAACGCTGATATGAGAATCCTTGGATTAGATTATGGCTCCAAAACAGTAGGGGTAGCGGTGAGTGATCCACTGGGGCTGACTGCACAGAGCGTGGAGACCATATGGCGTAAACAGGAGAATAAGCTGCGCCAGACTCTTGCTCGTATTGAAGAACTGGCAGCGGAGTACCAGGCAGAGAAGATCGTACTTGGACTTCCCAAAAATATGAATAATACCATTGGAGAGCGGGCTGAGAAAACTCTGGAGTTCAGGGAGATGCTGGAGAGACGGACAGGCCTGCCGGTTGTGATGTGGGATGAACGCCTTACCACAGTGGAGGCAGAGCGTACTTTGATGGAGGCCAGTGTGCGCAGAGAGAATCGTAAGCAATATCTGGATCAGCTGGCTGCTGTTTTTATTTTGCAGGGATATCTGGATTCTCTGCATTGTTAGGAGAATATTATGGAAAAAATCAAATTTCAGCTGGAAGACGGAACAGAAGTAGAGTTTTATGTAGAGGAGCAGACCAGAATTGGAGGAACTGCTTATCTTCTTGTGTCCGATTCCTTAGATGATGAGGCAACAGCGTATATTTTTAAAGATGTATCTGCAGAGGAGAGTCAGGAAGCCTGTTATGAGATGGTAGAGGACGAGGACGAGCTTCAGGCTGTATTTAAAGTATTTGAGCAGATGCTTGATGATGACGTGGATCTTGAAATGTAAGAATGAAAAGCTGCATAAAACAAAATACCCGGAACAGATCAGAAAAGAGGTATGGTGAGCAGCAGGAAATAAGCATGGAGGTGTAAATGCTTGAGTAACGAAAATAATTACGAATTTAATAATGAAGAACGTGGCGCCCATGAAGGACAGTCTGGACATGGAGCGAAGAGACCGTATAACAGACAGAAAAATTATAAATATAAATCCCAGCACAGAAATAATTATAACAGAAAGCCAGGCTTGAACGGGGAGAGAAAACAGCAGCCGGAGAAGGAAAAAACAGGAAAACCGGTTACGTTTAAAGCTCCAATCAAGGCTTCTGTAAAGAATAATCTGCGTAAATCCAGAAAACCGGCATCCAAATTGAAAATCATTCCGCTGGGAGGTCTGGAGCAGATCGGAATGAATATCACTGCTTTTGAATATGAAGACAGTATTGTAGTTGTGGACTGTGGTCTGGCTTTCCCTGAAGATGATATGCTGGGAATTGACCTGGTTATTCCGGATGTGACTTATTTAAAAGAAAATATTTCCAAGGTAAAGGGCTTTGTGATCACTCACGGACATGAGGACCATATAGGAGCGCTTCCTTATGTGCTTAAGGATGTGAATGTGCCGGTTTATTCCACAAAGCTGACCATTGCTCTGATTGCCAATAAATTGAAAGAGCATAACATGACCCGCACCACCAAGTTGAAAGAAGTAAAGCATGGACAGGTGATCAATCTGGGAGACTTCTCAATTGAATTTATTAAGACTAACCACAGTATCCAGGATGCGTCTGCACTGGCTATTTATTCTCCGGCAGGAATTGTAGTCCATACCGGTGACTTTAAGGTAGACTATACACCTGTATTCGGAGATGCCATCGACCTTCAGCGTCTGGCAGAAATCGGCAAAAAAGGTGTTCTGGCACTGATGTGTGACAGTACCAATGCAGAGCGCAGTGGCTTCACCATGTCAGAACGTTCTGTGGGACATGTGTTTGATAATCTTTTCAATGAATACAAAACGAACAGAATTATTATCGCAACCTTTGCTTCAAATGTTGACCGTGTGCAGCAGATCATCAATACTGCATATCGTTTTGGCAGGAAGGTAGCAGTAGAGGGACGCAGTATGGTGAATGTTATCACAACTGCTGCGGAGCTTGGATATCTGCGCATTCCGGATCAGACTCTTATAGAGATCGATCAGGTGAAGAATTATCCGGATGAGCAGGTAGTGCTGATCACCACCGGCAGCCAGGGAGAATCTATGGCAGCCCTGTCACGTATGGCAGCTAATATTCATAAAAAGATTGTGATCAAGCCAAATGATACGATCATTTTCAGTTCCAACCCGATTCCAGGTAATGAGAAGGCAGTATCCAAGGTAATCAATGAATTATCCATGAAGGGTGCCAAGGTAATCTTCCAGGATGTACATGTATCCGGACATGCCTGCCAGGAAGAAATCAAACTGATCTATTCTCTGGTGAAGCCCAAATATGCAATTCCTGTGCATGGAGAGTACCGTCATCTGACAGCTCAGAAAAATATTGTTATGGAGTTGGGAATTCCAAAGGAGAATGTATTTGTTCTTGCTTCCGGAAATGTGCTGGAGCTTGACAGCCAGAGTGCACAGATAACCGGAACTGTACACACCGGAGCGATTCTGGTAGATGGGCTTGGCGTAGGAGATGTAGGAAATATTGTGCTTCGTGACCGTCAGCATTTGGCAGAGGACGGAATTATGATCGTAGTTGTGACCCTGGAGCGTCACAGTAATGTAGTTCTTGCAGGACCGGATATTGTGTCCAGAGGATTTGTCTATGTGAGAGAATCAGAGGATCTGATGGATAATGCCAGGGAAGTAGTGGAGAATGCGTTGGATTCCTGTCTGGAACGCAATATTACAGACTGGGGCAAGATCAAGACTGTGATCAAGGATGCTCTCAGTGAATTCCTTTGGAAACGTACAAAGAGAAGCCCTATGATCCTTCCGATCATTATGGAGGCATAATAAAAATGGAAGAGAACACATTAGAAGAAAGTATCAGCAGACTTCTGGCATCTATAAAAGAAAGTGCTGAATATATAGAATTTGAGAAACAGAAAGAAATCCTAAGTCAGGATTCGGATCTGAAGAAGCGTGTGGATGCATTCCGGGCCAAAAACTACCGGATACAGAGCCAGTGCAGTTCAGACCAACTTTTTGAAGTGGTAGAACAAATGGGAAAGGAATCTGCAGAGCTTCGCAGACATCCGGAAGTAAATGCATATCTGGATGCAGAGCTTGCTCTCTGCAGGATGATCCAGAGGATTTATATGGAACTGACCGATGGAATAGATTTTGATACTCCGAATATAAGCTAAGGATCAGAAAGGAAGAGAACTATGGGTGATACTGGTGAGACAAGAGACCGGGTAGGCGCGGCGGGAGTTGCAATTGCAAGTGTCTTTTTCAAAATCGCGCTTTATATCTGTGTTATTGTCCTGCTTTTCTGGATCGGTAAATCTGCTTTTCAGTTTGGGCATGACGTATTTAATCAGCAGGCTATGAGCCCTGGTGAAGGCCAGGAGATAACAGTTGTTATTAAAGAGGATGCTTCTCTTTATGGAATAGCAAAGACACTCCAGAAAAAGGGACTGGTGAAAAGTGCACCGGTATTTTATGTGCAGGAGAGACTTTCCACTTATCATGGAAAGCTGAAGGCAGGTACCTATTTACTGAGTACAGCTTATACTCCCAATCGGATCATGGGAATCCTTGCGGGAGATGAGGAGCAGGAAGGGGTAAGTACTTCGTGATAGTAGAGGAGCGGATGCGTACCTATATCAATTCTCTGGATATGGGAAATACCCCATTTCTGGAGGAACTGGAACAGACAGCCCTGAGAGACAGGGTGCCTGTGATCCGAAGAGAAATGCAGAGCTTTATAAAGACGTTTCTGGCTATGAACCAGCCGGGACGCATTTTGGAGGTGGGGACAGCCATTGGCTTCTCCACACTTCTTATGTGCGAATATGGGAGAGAGGATCTGCAGATTGTAACAATAGAGAATTATGACAAAAGAATTCCTATTGCCAGGGAAAATTTCCGCAGGGCCGGACGAGAAGATCAGATTACTTTGCTGGAAGGAGATGCAGGAGAACTGCTGAAAACTCTGGAGGGACCATTTGACATGATCTTTATGGATGCTGCCAAAGGGCAATATATTCACTGGCTTTCGGATATCAGGAGGCTGATGACTAAGGGCAGTGTTCTGATTTCTGACAATGTACTTCAGGAGGGAGATATTATTGAATCTCATTACCTGGTAGAGCGCAGAAAGAGAACTATATATAAACGGATGCGGGAGTATCTGTATGAACTGAAGCATGATCCATCCTTTGTAACATCCATTCTTCCTCTGGGAGATGGAGTTACAGTCAGTGTGAAACAGGAGTAATCATTATGAGAAAAATCGAATTGCTTGTTCCTGCAAGCAGCCTTGAAGTATTAAAAATTGCTGTTATTTTTGGAGCAGATGCTGTATATATCGGAGGGGAAGCTTTTGGACTAAGAGCAAAGGCCAAGAACTTTTCCCATGAAGATATGAAAGAGGGAATTGCATTTGCCCATGAGCATGGGGTGAAAGTATATGTGACTGTAAATATCCTGGCTCATAACTATGATCTGCCAGGTGTAAGAGAATATCTGACAGAGCTTAAGGAACTGAAGCCTGATGCCCTGATCATTGCGGATCCCGGAATCTATATGTATGCAAAGGAAATCTGTCCGGAGATTGAACGCCATATCAGTACACAGGCAAATAATACGAACTATGAAACATACCGTTTCTGGTATCAGCTGGGAGCCAAGCGTGTGGTAACAGCAAGGGAGCTTTCACTTGCTGAGATCAGAGAAATCCGGGAGCACATTCCGGAGGATATGGAGATAGAGACATTTATCCACGGTGCAATGTGTATTTCCTATTCAGGAAGATGTCTGCTCAGTAATTATCTGGCAGGACGTGATGCAAATCAGGGAGCCTGTACTCACCCCTGTCGCTGGAAATATTCTATTGTGGAGGAGAAACGTCCTGGAGAATATATGCCTGTATTTGAGAATGAGAGAGGGACCTATATCTTTAATTCCAAAGATCTGTGCATGATCGAGCACATGGACGACATTGTGAACAGCGGGATCGACAGTCTGAAAATTGAGGGACGTATGAAAACTGCCCTTTATGTTGCAACCGTTGCCAGAACCTACCGCAAGGCAATTGATGATTATATGGAGAGTCCTGAGAAATATCAGGCAAATATGCCATGGTATCAGGAGCAGATTTCCAACTGTACTTACAGACAGTTTACCACCGGATTTTTCTATGGAAAACCGGATGAAAATACACAGATTTATGATAATAATACTTATCAGAAAGAATATACTTATCTGGGATTTGCAGAGGCAGTGGATGAACGTGGTTTTGCACAGATCACACAGAGAAATAAATTTTCTGTAGGAGAGACCATCGAGATCATGAAACCGGATGGACAGAATTTATCTGTTACTGTCAGGGGGATTTATGATGAGGATGGCAATTCCATGGAAAGTGCACCTCATGCACAGCAGAAGCTGTTTATTGATTTAGGAACCGAAATCCAGGTTTATGATTTATTGAGAAGAGCAGAGTAAAAGTAAACGCAGCCAACAAATGAAACGTTGGCTGCGTTTATTCTGTCTGGGGAAAAAGCCCACGGAGTTTCTGCAAAGCAGTTTTCTCAATTCTGGAAACATAGGAGCGGCTGATACACAGCTTTTGTGCGATTTCCCGCTGAGTTTCTTCCTCCATGCCAAAGAGCCCATATCTGTAGCAGATCACCTGATATTCCTTTTCTGACAGGATTTTTTTCAGAGATTGCAGCAGATATGTGGTATTTTCCCGGATGTAACATTCTTCTACAATATCCACAGGCACGCTTTCTATTACATCTAACAGATTGATTTCATTTCCTTCTTTATCCGTTCCGATGGGGTCGTACAGAGATACTTCTTTCGAATGCTTCTTCTTAGCCCGAAAATACATCAGCAGTTCATTTTCTATACATCTGGCAGCATAGGTAGAAAGCCGGGAGGCTTTCTGGGGATTAAAGGTTGTGACAGCCTTGATCAGTCCGATGGTGCCAATAGAAATCAGATCATCGGTATCCTCACCGGTTCCCTGATACTTTTTGACCACATGGGCCACCAGTCGGAGATTATGCTCAATCAGGATATTTTTTGCCTGGGAATCGCCCTCCTGATATTTTTGAAGATAATATTTTTCCTGGGATATGGACAAAGGTTTTTGAAAGGCCTTCAAATCGCTACCTCGAAGGGGATTTCTATATAGTTTATGTCCGGGACAAGGTGTTGGTGCTTTTCCAAGAAATTTTGAGCCTTTTTACAATTTGCAGCGGCTGTTTCAAATCTGCATTGAGAAAACAGAATAACTACAGTATAATAAATGAAGAATACAATAAATACAACAGGAGAAGCACATGAAAATATATTTAGCCCCCCTTGAGGGAATCACAGGATATACATACAGAAGGGCACTTTACCAGTGCTTTGGAGGTTTTGACAAGTATTTTATTCCCTTTATCCTTCCAAATCAGAAAGGACATCTCAGCACCAGAGAAAAGAAAGACATTATGCCTGAGAATAATGAGGGGATATATGCAGTTCCCCAGATTCTCACAAAGAATGCAGAGGATTTTATCCAGACAGCGGAAACTCTGCAGGAATACGGATATAAAGAAGTAAACCTGAACCTTGGCTGTCCGTCAAAGACCGTTGTGACGAAGGGCAGAGGTGCAGGATTTCTGGACAGGCCGGATGAACTGGACAAATTCCTGGATGAGATTTTCCGTAAATGTGATATGAAGATTTCCATCAAGACCCGTCTGGGTATGGATGATCCGGAAGAATTTGAGGATCTGCTGACGATTTATAATAAATATCCGCTGGAGGAGTTAATTGTTCACGCAAGAGTGCAGAAAGACTATTACAAAAATACGCCACGTCTGGAAACATTTGGAGAGGCTGTGGAGCACTCAAAGAGCCCGGTTTGCTATAACGGAGATATTGTCACAGCAGAAGACTGTACCAGATTACAGGAAATGTTTCCGACCCTGAACTGCATTATGACAGGCAGAGGAACACTGAAGAATCCGGCACTTGCCAGAGAAATCCGTGGTGGTGCACCTGCATCAAAGGAAGAAATCCGTAGATTTCATGATATGATGTACAATGAATACTGTGAAGACCTGTCCGGAGACAGAAATATCCTGTTCCGTATGAAAGAATTATGGTCTTATCTGGCACCTATGTTTACAAACAATAAAAAATATGCCAAAAAAATTAAGAAGGCTGAGAAATGTGTGGTATATGAAAATGCAGTTAGAGAATTATTTGGCTGTGAACAGTTAATTGGAGAAGTGGAAAATGGGGATATGGAAAAAAATACTGGATTATTATAACAGCTGAAAGATATAGAAATCACAGTATTTCGATAAAAAGTAACTGATTAGTATCTTTAAGGTTGCAATATTTTTTATTAAGAAGGAGAAAAAAGAATCCTATGAAAGCTCATGCATTTCAGATGAAATATTTCTTAGCAGGCATCTATATTATCTGTGTTATATTTACCTGCTTTAACGCCAGGTTTTATCATACGCCTCTGGCGAAGATATCTTCAGTAACAGAAAAGGAAACAATGAGCAGAAAAGGAACCAGGGATGCAGAAGAGTATTATTATACTCAGAAAATTACAGCGCGTATATTAAACGGTACCCATAAAGGGGAAGAGATTTCTATTTCTAATGAATATACATCGTCTCAGGTTCAGAATCAGAAATATCACAAAGGAGACACGGTCCTTTTAAGCGGTTCAAGGGAAAATCCAGGGAAATCCATACGTTCCATAAAGCGTGATGGCTATCTGGCATTGTTGGCAGGTGGTCTGTTTTTTCTTCTGATCTGTATTACAGGAAAACAGGGATTCTATACGATCATATCGCTGATATTGAACACAATTATATTCGCGTTTGGATTTCAGGCTTTTATGAAAGGGGAAAATATCTTAAATATCTGCAATGTAATTGCTTTTTTATTTTCGATAACAACTCTGATCTGTCTGAATGGAATCCACAGAAAAACATGGGCTTCTGTTATTTCAACTATATGTGTACTGTTTCTGATCATGGCATTATTTGAATTTTCTATTCAGTTTTTTGGAGATCTGGATTATTCTAATCTGGAATATCTGGGGAGTATGAGTAATTCCGCTGATATATTCTGGACAGATATTATGCTGACAGGACTTGGAGCTATCATGGATGTAGCTGTAACTATTAGTGCTGCAACAGGGGAAATTGTTCGGAAAAATCCAGATGTTTCTCTGAGAAAATTAATACATTCAGGACGGGAAGTCGGATATGATATTATGGGAACCATGATAAATGTGTTGCTTTTTGTTCTGGCAAGCGGCATGATTCCTATGTTTATCCTGAAAATGAACAATGAGATCAGGTTTATAACGATCATACGATATCATATTCCATATGATATCTGTCGTTTTCTGATTGAAAGTATAGGAATTGTACTGGCAATCCCTGTATCTGTTTTTATTTCTTCTATTATCATGAAACTACCATTTCTGAAAAGGAGCGACAAAAAATGATAATTTTTCTTGCACTGGTGTTGATTATTTTAATGATTCTGATTGGTGGGGAGCGCGGAGCAGTTTCTCTTATGACATTGGCCGGTAATATTGTAATTCTGTTTATTTCGATTCTTCTGATGTCCATTGGTTTCCCGGCTCTGCTTCTGATATTGGCAGCAGGGGCAGGAGTCTGCTATAATTCCCTGTTCTACCAAAATGGAAACAATCCAAAGACACGGGCGGCTTTTCTGGCTACCTTGCTTGTGATGCTGCTTTTATTTATTCCGATTTATCTTATTATATGGAGATCAGGAATCTATGGACTGAATGAGCTTCAGCTTTCAGAAGATGATTTTATGTATTATTACAGTACGGATATCCATATTAATATGCTTCATGTGGCAGTTTTTGTAACTGTTTTCAGTACTCTTGGAGCGGTTATTGATACTGCTTTATCTGTAACTTCTTCTGTATATGAAGTCTGGACACATAAAAACAGCCTGACAGCGAAAGAACTTACTTCTTCCGGCTATCAGGTTGGAAAAGAAATTATAGGAACAACTGTAAATACGTTGCTTTTTGCTTATCTTGGAGGCTCTATTCTGTTATTTGCCTATGTTCAGACACAGCAATATAACCTGGAAATTATTCTCAATTCTAAATTTCTTTTTCAGGATGTTGCAATCATGCTGTCTGGGGCGATTGCCTGCCTTTTTACAGTACCGGTATCAATCAGATGTGTGATCCGCCAGATCCATCATGCTGCATCTGAAACAGATCATAGCTGATCGGATTTGTTTTCACAGTCTTTGCAGATTCCATGAAGCATATCTCCGCTGCACTGCAGACGGAATCCATGATCCCGGAACAGATGCTCTTTTAATTCATCCATAAAGTCACAGTCAAGATGTACAACCTTGCCGCATCTGATACATTTCAGATGCAGGTGGTCTGTACATTTTTTTTCTTCTCCTGCGAACTGAAACACTGCTTTGTCAGAATTCAGATCCGGGTATTTAATTACAACGTGTTCCGCGCAAAGCTTATCCAGATAGCGGTAGACAGTTGTTGTGTTTACTTTAATTCCCATTTCTTTTAAATACTTTTCAATATCAGCAACACTGACAGTAACTTCGCTTTGTTCTTTCATATATTCTAGAATAACCTGCCTTGTTTTTGTAGTATAGGGTTTTCGTTCAGCCATTTCTTTATATCCTCCATTATTCAGTTGGTATGTAGCAATCAATTATGCGCTTCTGCTTTTATTTATTATTGTAGCCTTTTATTTCTTCTGCGTCAATTCGGCTTTGAGATAGTTATGGCCAGCTTTTATCCTATGTATGGTTTTGTAGAACATCTGGAAGAATACAGGATCGCAGGAAAGAATTACCGGACTCATATAAGCTTATGGGATACCCTTGAATGAAACAACGCTATCTTTTTGCGTTCCGACAAAAGTGCCGTTGTGACAGACTGCAGCAAGATTTGAATAACTGCGCATCGCATTCTCGTTACTTCAGTGATACTTAAATGAAAAACTAAATTCCATCTGTGGATTATCTGATTTTGTACTGACAGATGAGGAAATGAAGCAGATTGAAGTGCTTGATACTGGAAAGAGTTTGTTCTTTTCCCATTATTCACCTGAAACGGTGGAATGGTTTATGAGTATTGTGTAACAAAGTAGCTTCATAAAGGAACAGAATCATCCGAATGTGATCAAAATTATGAAAAGACCGACAATCTCAGAAAGTGAGGACGCTGGTGGGAAGATATAACACAAGGGAAACAATAAGGGAAAGCTTACCTGCGATAAATTCAGTGTTTCAAGGACTTACGGAGAATTTGATAATAAAATATAACAGTTATTAAATCGTTTAAAACAGGTGAAATCTAAATCGAAGTTTGTCTTGCTGTGTTCAAATCACAAAAAGGTCATCGTTTCACGATTATGGTAAAACGATGATCTTTTTTATTTCTTCCAGTAACAGATTAGCAACAGGAGTGAATATTTGATATTTTTTCCATATAACATACATTTTTGTATGGAGGGGCGGTGTAATCGGACGGAAGCATAAATCACTTTCTGCATTTGTTTCTACTAACTTGTCAAAGGTAAGCTCAACCCCCAGCCCTTCACGGACAAAAACAGCACCGTTATTGCAGAGATTAAATGTCGCTAATATATTAAGTCGGTCAAGGTTATCGGAACACCAACGGGGTAAATCCATTTTAGCAGACTGTTCCGAACAAAAAATAGGAATATCCAATAAATCATCAAAGATAATAGCCTCTTTTGTGGCTAATGGATCGTCCTTTCTCATCAGAACACCCCATGTATCGTATTCAGGAACTTCAAGATAATTGTATTTTGATAAATCTGGCGGTTCTACAATAAATGCCATATCCAGAAGACCACGGTCTAATCGTTCCGTTACCTGTTCGGTATCACCGCTGGTAACATGATAATGGATATTGGGATAAATGCTGCTTAACTTTTTTACAGCACGGGCAAGATACTTTACAAGATAAGATTCTGCACAGCCAATATAAATATCACCGCCTGTGATATCATCCATTGCCTGAAATTCGTTTGTGATTTTGTCAGCCAAGGCCAGTAAATCTTCTGCTCTTTTTCGTAGAAGCATACCCTCATCAGTAAGACTGACGCTGGTGCTGCCACGCTTAAATAATTTTTTGCCAAGCTCTTGTTCCAGATCCTTCATCTGCTTAGAGAGCGTTGGCTGTGTAACATGAAGTCTTTCAGCAGCTCTTGACATATTTCCTTCACGTGCAATTTCAAGAAAATAGCGAAGTACACGAATTTCCATAGTACAACCTCCAACCTTTTTTATTATCCTATACTCAAATGATATTCCTGTCAAGAATATCGTGATATGAATTATAAGTATTAGATATATCGTTTGAAGAATGTATAATTAAAGCAGGAGGTGCAGACAGATGGCAGAAGCAAATGACAAATATGGAAGAATTTATCAGAATCTTGTGGACGCAGGCTGTAATCAGAAAACTATCCAGCGTTGCATGAAACTGGCACAAGAAAACAATGTAGAAGCGCTGTTATCACAGTTGTATGTGTATAGAAAACATTTAATAGAACAGACACATAATTATCAGGAAAATATAGATTGCCTGGATTATTTGATCTACTCGTTAAAGAAATCTAATGAAAATAAGGAGAATGTAAATGACAGATTATAAAATTATTCAAACAATTAACGGACCGGAAGATGTAAAAAAATTGTCTATGGAGCAGCTGGAGGAACTTGCTTCGGAAATCAGAGAGGCATTGTTTAACCGGTTGACTAAAATCGGCGGTCACTTTGGTCCAAATTTCGGTATGGTGGAGGCAGAGATTGCCATGCATTATGTTTTCTCTTCGCCTAAGGATAAGTTTGTATTTGACGTATCTCATCAGAGCTATCCTCATAAGATTCTGACCGGAAGAAAGAATGGATATATTTCCGATGAGCACTTTTCAGAGGATTCCGGTTATACAAATCCGGAAGAAAGTGAACATGACTTCTTCAATGTAGGTCACACTTCGACTTCAGTTTCTTTAGCTACGGGTCTGGCTAAAGCGAGAGATATAAAAGGAGATAAAGAAAATATTATTGCAATTATTGGTGATGGCTCCCTCTCAGGCGGTGAAGCACTAGAGGGATTGAATGTAGCCGGATCAGAGATTAACTCCAATCTAATTATTATAGTAAATGATAATGAGCAGTCGATTGCCGAAGTACATGGCGGAATGTATAAAAATCTTGCCGAATTAAGACAGACAGGCGGAACTGCTTCCAATAATCTCTTCAAAGCGTTTGGATTAGATTATATATATGAGGAAAACGGCAATGACATAGCATCACTGATTTCCTTATTCCGCAAGGTGAAAGATACGGATCATCCAATCGTAGTCCATATCCATACACAAAAAGGAAAGGGATATGAAATTGCTGAAAAAGACAAAGAGGGATGGCATTGGTGTATGCCATTTGACCGTGAAACAGGCAAACCTACAATTTCTTTTGGAGATGGAGAAGATTATACATCTATCACTGCTGAGTATATTATGCAAAAAGCAAAAAGTGATTCTGAGTTTCTTGTGATTACTCCTGCTATGCCGGGCAGTGCAGGCTTAAATAAGGAGCAGCGAAAGGAGCTTGGATTGCAGTATGTGGATGTAGGGATTGCGGAGGAACAGGCGGTTGCCATGGCATCTGGTGCAGCAAAAAACGGTGCGAAACCGCTTGTGGTTACTAACACAACCTTTATTCAAAGAGCGTATGACCAGATTTCTCATGATGTATGTATTAACAATAGTTCTGTTACGATTCTCTTAAACTACAATTCTTTTGACAGTTTGACAGATGTTACGCATCTTGGAATTTTTGGACTGGCGGCTTACACGAATGTTCCGAATCTGGTAGTGCTTGCACCTACCTCAAAAGATGAATACCTTGCTATGCTAGATTGGTCAGTTGATCAGAAGGAACATCCGGTTATGATTCTCATCCCCGGAAATCAGGTAACCTATCGTGAAGCAGATAAGGATTTTAACAGACTGAATCATTTTAAAGTGGAAGAAGCTGGTGAAAAGGTTGCAATTCTGGCACTTGGTGATTTTTATCAGCGTGGTGAACAGCTCAGTGCAAAAATAAAAGCAGAACTTGGCTTTACGCCGACCTTGATCAATCCTCGTTTTGCTTCTGGTATTGACAAAGAATTACTGGAAAGTCTTTCCGAAAGACATCAGATGGTAATAACCATGGAAGACGGTATTTTAAGCGGCGGTTTTGGCGAGAAAATAGCTTCCTTCTATGGTAGTTCTGATATGAAAGTGAAAAATTACGGACTTGATAAGAAATTTTATGACCGATATGACCCAAATGAATTACTGAAAGAGGTTGGTATGACACCGGTTCAGATTATTGCGGATATTTGCAATCAGATAAAATAGAAATTGGGAGGCTGGAAGTAGTGACACCAGAATTGTAATTCCGGGTTCAAGCAATCCTGATCACATCATGGAGAACACGCAGTTGTATGATTTTGAATTAACTGACGAAGAGATGGAGCAGATTGAGGCTTTGGAAAAAAATGAGAAGCATGACTGGTACTAAGATTGAAGAATAAAAAGATAAGGTGATGGAAATGAAGATATTAGTATTAAATGGAAGTCCAAATCCACAGGGAAGTATATAATCTTTTGAAAGAAGCAGAAATGATTGTTATTGCATCGCCCATTTATTATTACGGCATATCCGGTCAGCTAAAATGTGTAATCGACAGATTTTATTCTGCGGCATATCCGAGAAGACCGAAGAATTTGAAAAAAGTTGCCATGATACTTAGCTCCGGAGATGCTAATATGTATGAGGGTGCTCTTTTCTCGTTCAAAGGAGACTTTCTGGATTATCTTGGACTTGAAAACATGGGTGTGTTTACAGCACATGGGTCTGAAAACAAGAGCGAGAAAAAGAGAGAAGAACTAAGGGCGTTCGGGGCATCGCTGCGTTAGGTAAATTCCATTTGGCGAGATGTCGATAGACCATAAAATTGTTTTTTTTCTTTGTTACTATTTGTAACGATGAGGAGGGGCGACTTATAGTCTGGATTGGTTATCAGGTGGGGAAAATCTACCGGAAATATTGCTGGGATATCATCTGTATCATGATGGCGATAATGAGTACAGCTATTGCAATCTACTTCGGAAAATGGATAAAATCAATCATTCCGATGAACCTTATTCTACTGTTAATTCTTGTGCACGTGGTCTATATCGGAATCCGATGTTATGTGAAAGACTGGCGGGAGGAACGAGGATATTACTAAAACAAAAAGAAAACAGGAAGATTTTGTAAAGTATCTTCCTGTTTTTTCTAAAGCAGACTATTGATTGTATTTATATTAAGTTTTCAACAACAATGTAACCATTGAAATTACATCTGTTTTTTGATATGATTACTGTCAAAGAGAGGTGTTTATAATGCAGATTTCAAGCAGATTTACAATGGCAATCCATATGTTTGCCTGTATAGATACATTTTCGGATCAGAAGATGACTAGTGATTTTATGGCAGCAAGCATTGGAACTAATCCGGTGATTGTTCGTAAAATATTGCAACAATTAAAGGCTGCTGGTCTTATTGAAGTTGCAAGAGGGACAGGCGGTGTGACAATTACCAGACCATTGGAGCAGATTACATTCCTTGATGTGTATAAAGCAGTGGAATGTGCACCAGATGAAGAACTGTTTCATTTTCATGAGAATCCCAATCAGAAATGTCCGGTAGGAAAGAATATTCACCATGTTCTTGATAAGAGACTGTTAGAAGTACAGAAGGCAATGGAGGAAAAACTTTCAGAAATGACACTTGCTGATGTGAAAAAAGATATTGCAGTGTATACAGAGAAAGAGTAGCCTACAGAAGGCTTCGGATGAGTGATTATATCATCACAATTTCCGGAGCCTTTTCGTTTTTCATAATCAATGTAAAATCTTCAAAAGGAGTTGTAACAAAAAAAGTTACAAAAAGTTTGATGTAACTATTGACATTACATTAAACGGATGATATTGTATAGCTACAAGATGTAATAATCGTTGTTACAACATATCAAGGAGGTAATTTAAAATGCAGAAAGTAGTAGAATTTTTACAGAAAAACCCGGTTCAGTATTTAGCAACCGTCGGAAGAGATGGAAAGGCAAAATGCCGTCCATTCATGTTCTGTTTTGAGCAGGACGGAAAGCTTTGGTTCTGTACTAACAACACAAAGGATGTTTACAAGGATATGTTAGCAAATCCTGAAGTAGAAGTATCAGTATCTTCCCCTGAATACGCATGGATTCGTCTTCATGGTAAAGCAGTATTTGAGGACAACAAGAGTGTAAAGGAAGGATGCATGAACAACCCTATCGTTAAGGGACAGTACCAGACAGCAGATAATCCTATTTTTGAGGTATTCTATCTTGAAAATCCGCATGGTTTAATCGCAGATTTCTCTGGAAATCCACCTTATGAATTTTAAAGATAATTAACAGAAAAAATTACAGTCTTCGGGGCAAGGTGTAATTCCTGACCGGCAGTATAGTCTGCGAGCAAAAGCTGATATGGTGCAATTCCATAACCGACGGTAAAGTCCGGATGAGAGAAGATATGATAAAACAAGTCCCGCAGGGAATCCGTCCTGCGGGCTGTTTTAAATTCAGGCATATCTCACAAAAAGGAGATTTATGAGTAACAATACAGCAACTATTAAAACAAGAAAAAATTTAGTTTCTACAAGGACGATAACAATGACAGCTCTACTGGCAGCTATATCATATGTGTTGGCATTTTTAGAGTTTCCGGTTCCTTTGAGTCCATCATTTGCACGAATGGATCTGTCAGATTTACCTGCACTGATTGGGGCGTTTGCGTTTGGACCGGTTACAGGAGTGATGATAGAATTGATAAAAAATATATTACAGCTTCTGTCAACATCAACAGGAGGAATTGGTGAACTTGCCAATTTCCTGATGGGGGCATCCTATGTACTGGCTGCCGGTTTTATATACAAATACAAAAAGACTAGGAAAATGGCGATGTGGGCATGTGTTATTTCAAGTGTAGTTATGGGAATAGCAGCAGCGATTGTAAATTATTTTATACTACTTCCACTGTTTGAAGCATTTATGCCGCTGGATCAGCTGATTGCATCATTTGGCGAATTTCTGCCATTTATTAAGACCAAGCTGGACGTTGTGCTATTCAATGCATTGCCGTTTAATATCTTAAAAGGCTTGGTGATTGGAGCAATTGCCATGATGATATATAAAAAACTTACACCGATACTGAAAGGAGAGACTTTGAAATGACAAAAATGGATTATCTTAAACTTCTGGTGGATGAAATTCATTCAACAACAGTTGCAACGATAGGTTCAGATGGACATCCTCAGACAAGAATCATAGATATGATGTACTATGATGAAGAAGGTGTGTATTTCCTTACAGCAACGGGAAAAGCATTTTATGACCAGTTAATGGAGCAGCAGTATGTGGCAATATCCGCAACAAAAGACAAAATTGCGGTGTCTCTGCGTGGAAAAATAAAGAACATCGAAAAAAAGAATCTTGATATTATGTTTGAAAAAAATCCATATATGAAGAAAATCTATCCGGGAGATACGAAAGACGCAATCGAAGTGTTTCGGCTGTATGAGGCACAGGGAGAGTATTTTGATATCAGCAATCCATCAAATATTGTGAGGGATACTATAACAATTGGAAAAACCGAGGCAGTTCAGACAGGGTATTTTATTGGAAAAGAATGTATTGGATGCAAACTGTGTTACTCTGTATGTCCGCAAAAATGCATTGATATATCTTCAGTTCCGGTTACTATCAACCAGAATCATTGTCTGCATTGCGGAAGATGTGCAGAAATTTGTCCGAAGCAGTGTATTGAGAAAAGAGGTTCATTATGATTTTTAAGAAAATCAGAAAAGGGCATGCTGACTGGAGAAACTTTTTATGTAGTACTCCGGCAAGGGATTATGTATTCCAAAAAGATGCATATGAAGACCAGATTGACAGGGCAGCAAAGAATATAAGAAATACAGACTGTGTTATAATCGGGGCAGGAGCCGGGGCATCGACAGCTGCGGGAATCCAATATGGTGGTAAAAGGTTTACAGACAATTTTGCAGAATTTATAAAAAAATACGGCGAGTACTACATGACAGATATGTATGCAGCCGGATTTTATCCATATCCGTCTGAGGAGGCAAAGTGGGGATACTGGTCAAAACATGCATTGATGAACCGCTTTGATCCTCCGGCATTGCCGCTTTATACAGAGCTTTATGATATTGTAAAGAACAAAGAATATTTTGTACTTACAACCAATGTGGATCATCAGTTTTATAAAGCGGGATTCGATGAAAAAAGAATATTTGCAACACAGGGAGATTATGGGAAAATCCAGTGCCAGAAAGCCTGTCATCCAAAGACTTACGATGCAAAAGACCTGTTTCGTAAAATGGATAAAGCAAGAAGAGACTGCCTGATTCCATCAGAACTTGTACCAAAATGTCCGGTGTGTGGCGGCAATATGGCTATGAATCTCCGTTGTGATAATTATTTTGTGGAAGATGAAGCGTGGCATGAGGCAGCTGACAGGTATGCGGGTTTTCTGGAACAGAATAAAGATAAAAAGGTTGTTCTTTTGGAACTTGGAGTTGGATTTAATACGCCGATTATTATACGTTTCCCTTTTGAAAAGATGGTGAGGGAGAACTCGTCTTATAGTTTGATACGCCTGAATATGGATGAAGCGGTAGTTCCGGAAAGCTTCGGGGAACGTGCAATCGGTATTGGCGGTGATATGGCAAAGGCAATTACTGATATAAGGGGGCTGGTATTATGATACAGGATGAGCGAAGAGAATATCTGATTCAGTATCTTTTAAAAGAAGAAATACCGTTTGGCAGACAGAACATTCCTACGGATAAGCAGGGGCAGGAAAATCTGCTCCGCTCACTTATGAATGTCAGACCGCCAAGACCAATCAATAATGATTTTTTGAAAATACAGGATGAGTATCTTACAGAAAGAAATATAGAGCGTGGAATCACAGATGTTGACACGCTTGCACCTGTAAAATCCGATTCGAGATTATATATCTGGCAGGGAGATATTACCACTTTGAAATGTGATGCGATCGTGAATGCGTGTAACTCACAGATGCTTGGTTGTTTTTCACCGATGCATGCCTGTATTGATAACTTTATTCATACTTATGCTGGAATGGAACTTCGTCTGAAAATGCATGAAATTATGGCAAAGCAGGGGCATGAAGAAGAGACCGGCAAAGCAAAGATAACATCGGGATACAATCTTCCGACAAAATATATTCTTCATACGGTAGGACCTATTATACAATGGAAAGTCACAAAAGAAGATGAAGACCTGTTGGCAAGCTGCTACACAGAGTGCCTAAAGCTTGCAGCTGATACTGGTGTGGAATCTATTGCATTCTGTTGTTTGTCTACAGGTGTATTCCGTTTTCCACAGCAACGAGCTGCCGAGATTGCAACGAACACTGTAAAACAGTATCTTAACAAAGACAGCAGAATAAAAAAGGTAATCTTTAATGTGTTTAAGGATGAAGATTTAAAAATATACAGTGGATTGTTATAAGCGTCTGTTGAAATATCCGATAAATCTTATTGTACTGTTATTGCCTGAGAATGTGATTTATATTGGAATCCGATGTTAAGTGAAAGACTGGTGGGAAGAGCGAGAATATTATTAAAAAAAGTGGACAGTTCACCAATTGGGGGCCGTCCACTGAGAGAACGGCGGTTAGTCACCGCCTCCTACTCAATTTTTAAATATAATATTCCAGATATCCTTATATTCTGTTTTTTTATCATTCAATTCACTAATTACATTACATCTATTTTATTCCAGCGAATATTTCCGTTAGCATCAAGATTTGTAAACCTGTTCATATTGAAAATGCGAAAGTTGCTGTTCTGCATTCCACATGGCAGCGTACCTTCCGTCCTTTGCTAACAATTCTTTGTGCGTACCAGCTTCGGTGATCCGACCATCGGAAACAACCAGAATCTGATCGGCATTTTTTACGATGGACAGGGTATGTGCGATCATCACCACGGTTTTTTTCTCTTTCAGCAGGTTTGCAATCGCCTGTTTTACCGCCAGTTCATTCTCAATGTCTAGGGAGGCCGTTGCCTCGTCAAGCAGCAGGATTGGGCTGTTTTTCAAAATGGCACGTGCTATGGAAAGGCGCTGGCGTTCACCGCCAGACAGGAGATTACCATTTTCCCCAATCGGCGTATCATAACCTTTCTCCATCTTGCGGATAAAGCCGTCACAGTTTGCCTCCAGGCAGACCGCTTCAATTTCTGCGTCCGTAGCATCCGGGCGGGCATGGCGGATATTCTCCCGAACTGTATCATCAAACAGAAACACATCCTGGTCCACCATAGAAATCTGGTCTAATACCCGTTCCGCAGCCACATGATTGATCGGTCTGCCCCCTATGGAAATCGTGCCGCCAGATACTTCATAGTATTTTGCAATCAGGTTCAGGATAGTAGACTTGCCGGAGCCGGAATCCCCCACAATGGCGGTCAGCTTCTGATCCGGCACAGTAAAGGAAGCCTGTTTTAACACTGGTTCCCCGGGAACATAAGAAAAGTCCACATGGTCAAATACAATCTCATGGGAGGCTGCCTGCAACGGCTCCATGCTGCCGGTTTCTTCCGGTTCCTTCATCACAGCCATGATTTTATTTTTCGAGATCATCAGATTCTTATAGCTGGTGAGGTCTACAAAAATGGAATTTGCCAGCTTTGCACAGAACAAAGGCAGCATACAAATCAAAAGATAGGACACGGTATCTAAAGTTCCGGCTGCCCAGGGGCCATAGGCTGTCCAGATCACAACCGGACAGGACATCCAGCTCAAAATACCAAATCCTGCACCAATCGGAAGAACCTTTGCTTCATACACAAAGCTGATCCTGCTAAACTCCTGCATGGCATGGATCACGGTTTTGTTTTTCAGACCGCCAACGCCATAGGCCCGGAAAGTCTGGATACCGGATACATACTCCACAATGCTGCTGACATTCTCCGCACAAATATCGTTCTTCTTTTTTCCATATTTCGCTACCTGCCGGAAGGAAAGCCATAATCCGGGAATCAAAAGCAAGTCAGCAGTCAGTAGAATCAATCCGGCAGGAAAGTAAATCGTCATCACAAAAACGATCAGCATCAGCGACAAGGCAAAATTCTTTGCAATGTCCCCAATCTTATGCGTCAGAATTTTTTCATAATTATTTACATCACTGGTAATTGTATTGATATAATCGCCAGTCTGCCCCCTCGTAAACCGGGAAAGCGGGATACGCTTGAGATGGTCGCCCATAAACAGGCGGATATTTTTACTGACTCTGGCACCGCCGATCTGTGCTTTGGTATAGCCATAGCTGTATATCAAAATGCGGAACAGGAAGATGACAGCGATAATACCCGTTAGTACCAGTATACGATTCATGTCAAACTGACCATCCCATAAAAACCGCATGACGGAATAAAGCAGCATGAACAAACTGCCAGAGAGCAACCCCTCCAGAACCGTCCCGGCAACGCCAATATAAAACTCCCTGTTCTTCTTCCATACGTTATTCGGATTCATTCTGCCCGCCTCCTTCCAGTTGATAAGTAATTCCACGAGCTGTTTCGTAGTCCTCCCATGCTTTCTGATAGTAAGCGTTCTCTTTCCGTACTTTATCATGGGTGCCGACATTGGTAATTGTATGGTTCTCTACCACAGCCACACGGTCGCACATTTTTAGGGCACTCAGCCTGTGCGCTACCACAATGACCGTCCTGCCTTTACAGAGGTTCTGGATGGCCTTATCAATTTCCATCTGATTTTCCGGGTCAGAGGCGCTTGTCGCTTCGTCCAGAATCAGGATGGGGGCATTTTTCAGGATTGCCCTTGCAATGGCGATCCGCTGTTTTTCTCCACCAGAGAAACGGGAGCCGAAGCTGCCTACCTTTGTGTCATAACCATCTGGCAGTGACATGATGAAGTCATCAATCTGCGCCTCCCTGGCGGCAGCCCGTACTTCCTCCAGGCTGGCGTCTGAACCCATGCGGATGTTTTCTAGGACACTGTCACGGGTAAGGAATGTCTTTTGAAATACAATGGCAATATTCTTCAGAATGGTATCGTAGTTCAGTTCATTCACGTTGATCCCGCCAATCAACACCTCCCCCTCCTGCACATCATAAAACCGGGAGATCAGTTCAATCACGGTACTCTTGCCCGCACCGGACTGTCCAACAAGTGCCATGCGTTCCCCATTCCTGATCCTGAGATTGACGCCTTGTAGGACATTTGCTTTCCCATCGTAGGAAAAGCGTACATTCTTAAGCTCAATATCATGGTTTTCCGGGAAGTCCATTCCGCCTTCATAAACAGGAACGTCCAATATTTTTTTTGTTTTGGTAATGGCCCCCAAAACATTCGCAAAGTTTGTCCCCAATTCCTGCAAAGGCCGGATCTCCGTCAGATACATGGAGCCGACATAGACGAACAGCAAAAATGCACTGGCCGCCAGGGAGCCTTTCAGAAAGAACATCCCGCCCAGGGGAACCATCAGCAGCATCCCACATTCGATCAGAACCACAAAGGTTGCGTAAGGAGGCCCCATTCTCCGGGAGGTTTCATTCCACATGGCGTTTTCCTCCTGGATCGCGCAGGAAAATTTCTGGAACGACTTGCTCCCCATGTTGTACGCTTTAATCAGTTTCATACCGCTGATATACTCGATCATAACGGAATTGAGCGTTGTAATGGATCGGTTCGCCCGGTCCATCAAATCGTCCGTATTCCGAAACATAACCCCCATTACCACAACGGCCAGAATCAACGGCACCAGTGAAACCAGTGCCAATGGGATATTTACTGTCATCAAATAGATAAAAATCGCTACCGGCCCTACCATATAGCACACAAGGTCTGGAAGGTTATGAGCCAGGAACAACTCTAATTTTTCAATATCTTCATTCAGTACTGTTTTGATATCCCCGGTCCGCCTCTCATTCAGCGTACCAAGAGGAACTTTTGCCAGATGCTCCGCTACCATGCAGCGTACCTTGAACAAAGCGCCGTAAGCACCTTTATGAGCAGCTACGCCGGAACACCCAAATAAAACAAAGCGCAGAACCACAGAAACGGCAATCATCATGATCGTCTGTACGACAAGCTCGTTTGTGCAGATATGCTGGAAAGCGGCATCCATCACACGGTAAATCCCAATATACGGAACAATGATGCATAGGCCGCTTGCCATAGCCAGCAGAATTGCCAGTAGCAGCCAGATTTTCTGCTCACCAGCCCATTGAAGCAGCAATGTAATCCTGTTTTCCTTTTTCTGTTTCATCACTTCACATCTCCTTTCCCCCTGAAACAGAGAACAGTTCCCGGATCTTTGGGAGGAAATCCATCACAACAGGGATGTCATCCGGCATTTCCCCTTCATCAAAATGCAAGACACGTGAGCAGGTACGGCAGACAAATTCAAAATCATGGGTGACAATAAAAATGATTTTTCCCTGTTCGGATAACCGTTTGATCAATCCCGCCACCTGCGCCATGCTGTCAAAGTCCAGTCCGCTGGTGGGCTCGTCGAACACCAGCAAATCTTTTCCACAGATAATGCTGACTGCCACAGCCACCCGCTGCTTCTGTCCACCGGAAAGCGTGTTGGGATGGCGTTCCCGGTAGGTTGTAAGCCCCAGTTCCGTCATGGTTGTTTCTACTAAATCCTGATCCGGGTTTCGAATTCCGAAGGAACATTCTGCCTCCACACTTTCTGCAAACAATTCATAGTTCACATCCTGCATCACCATATAAGAGCGTTTCAGCCTCAACTTGTGTTCTAGCGGCTGACCATTCCAAAGGAACTCACCTTCACAGTCTTTATGAAGCCCGCACAGAGCACGGGAAAACGTGGTTTTTCCGGCTCCATTATGACCGACAACCCCAATGACTTCTCCCTTTGCGACAGAAAGAGCAATTTGGTGTAGAATCGTCCTCTTTTTATAACGCAGCTTAACATCACGGATTGCTAATGTAGGAGGGAGAACCGTAGGATGGGTGGCTGGAGGAAGAACCCTTGTCAGGTCAACTGCCCGCAGCCCCATGTGTTCCCGTTCGTTTTCCGTCAAACGGAGAAATTCCTCTGGCGTAAAAATCCTTGCTATTTCCCCATCTTCCAGATAAACAATGTGGTCTGCCAGCTCCATCAGATAATAGAGCCTGTGTTCCGCGATCAAAATGGTTTTGCCCTGGCTCTTTATCAGCCGCAGATGTTCTTTCAATTCCTGGATGGAAGCCATGTCCAGATTTGAGGATGGTTCGTCCAGCAGATAGATTTCCGGGTTCATGGCATAGACCGACGCAAACGCGATTTTCTGTTTTTCCCCGCCCGACAGTTCAAAAATATTTCGGTTCCGTAGCTTTTCAATATGCAAATCTTTTGTTGTCTGTTCTACCCGTTCCTCCAGTTCCTTTACCGGCCTGGCTTCATTTTCAATTCCAAAGGCAATCTCACTGTCCGTATCCATATTGAAAAACTGTGTCCGGGGATTTTGAAACACAGACCCCACCTTTGCAGCGATCTGATACATGGGCAGGTCACTGATTTCCTGTCCGTCCACTAGCACGCGCCCCTGAAGTTCTCCCTGGTAAAATTGTGGGATCAAACCGTTTACCAGCCTTGTGACCGTTGTTTTTCCGCACCCGCTGCGGCCACAGAACAAGACACATTCCCCGTCTGCAATTTTCAGGCTGATTCCATGCAGACTGTCATGCTCCTGTCCCTCATAAGAAAATGATACATTTTCAAACTCAATCACCCGATCACACCTCCCCGCTTACATAATTCAAAAATAAAGAAAGCAACCGCAATCAACAACGCCATCCAGTCTGCAATCCCGCATTTTATCTGGACAAGACAGGTCCGGTGATTGGGATTCTCAATCCCGCGGGTAACAGAAGCGATAGAAAGCTCGTCCGCTGCCTTGGAGGCCATCATCAGCAACGGAACATAGATACACTCTACTGTCATTCCCGGATGGGAAAGGAATCCGCCCAGGGAGGGCGATACATCCCGCATCCGCATGGCGTCCTTGATAAAATGCCAGTCCTCCTGGACGGTTGGAATATAGCGCAGCATGACCGCAAATGTGATGACAAATTTTTTCGGGGCATGGATTCGGTTCATGGCGGATAAAAATTCGCTGACCTTTGTTGTAGACAAGACTATCCCTGCCAGCATCCCGCAGGCGTAAACCTTGTGAAATAGCCCAAGGAACGCAACAAACATGGTTCGCAGCGTCCCCGTCATAGCTGCCATGATCCAGACTGTCAGTACACAGACTATCGCATAAAAGCATACCCCTTTTACGGCATATTTCCACTTTCCACAAAGCACTCCTAATACAGCAATCAGCAGGACAAGCGCAAACTGATAGGTAAGAGAAGGTGCGAACATGGAACTCAGTACACACATCAAAATAAGAAAGAGCTTGGCCCGCGGGTCAAGCCAAAGCCCTTTCTGTACAGTGTTACCCATCATGCTGTAATACCCGCTTTTTCGAACTGCTTCTTCAACATTTTGCAACCCACAAATGCACTGATAGAAGCTGTTACAAGGAGAGCGGCAAACATTGCAATAAAGATTCCTGCATTTGCGGTCGTCTGCATGGTGTCGATATAGCTTTGCTCAGTTCCATTTCCCAACATGGTCTGCGCCCACCCCTGGGGATCAGCGAAGAAAACAAGGTACGACCCTGTTCCGCCCAGGGAGAAAAGGATATAGGACAGACTGTTGATCTTCTTGCTTTTGTACTGCTTTGTACCGGCAACAAAATCAGCTACGACAGCCATAATGAGATAGCCCAACGCAAACGCCCAGTGCATACCAGTGACAAACCAGATGATGGCCATGATAACGCCCATGATCGTGACGCTCCAGCGTTTATGTACTTTTGCGATCATCAGCAGATAAATTGGTCCTGCAAGCAAAGCGCTCCCGGCGGGCATGAAAAAGGTCAGCACCGGGTTGGTAGCAAAAAAGACGCCTCCTACCATGATGAATACGAACAGAAGCGCAGTAAAAATTCCCGTTGTTACTAAGTCCTTGACAGACAATCCTGCCTTTGCATTTACTTGATTACTCATATTTTTTCCTCCTGCTTTCAAGAACGGTTGACCTACCGTCTGAAATCTGTTATATTGTGATTAGTCGCCACTAACCACGGTCTATATCATACTAACTTTACGGGCGGGCTGCAATACATTACAGGCACATTCGTCTTTTCATTGCAATACTCCGTCCAATCGTTGCAAAGGAGGCCGTCATTTGAACAATAACATTATTGCGGATTACTATGAGCCGCTTTTAACAGATAACCATTTTATCCCGGTAGATAGCAATAACCACTTCAATTCTGCCGGACAATGCTGGCAGTTATCGCCTGAATTTGGAGAAGGCTTTTACTGGGTATATGCGAAGAAAGACCTGTACGACATTAAAATCCATGATTTTTATTTCCATGAGGATTTCTTCATGGAATTTCATTTGCCGGAAGCTCTGAGTATTACTCAGTATGAATCCATCTCCGGCGAAGAATTAAATCCCTACCGGCGGATGTCTGCCGGATGTATCAAAGCCTTTATTGGCGGCTATAAGCCATACAAGGCAATCATCCATAAAAAAATCCCCATCCGGTCTATTGGTATCGAAGTCATGCCTGCATACTATGAGGATTATTTGCAAAAACAATATCCGGGGGACTATATCAGCCCACTTGCAGCTTTCCGGCAGGTTGATCAGACCACAGACTTCCCGGCTATGGCAAAGCTGCTCCATGAGGTAAAGGTCTACCGTGGGGATGGGATTGCCGCAGGACTATTTTATGAAGCGAAAGTGGCCGAGGCCGTATCCCTTGTGGTGGAAGAACAGAAAAAAATTCTGTCCCGTAAAGAGAAACGTTTGTCCGAGCAGGATGTGGCGCAACTGAAAAATGTGATTGCTTATCTCAATGACCACTATGCTTTTGATATTCCATTAGAACGGCTTGCAAAAATCGCCTGTATGGGAACCACTAAGCTGAAAACATCTTTTAAGCAGCTGCAAGGCTGCACGATCACAGAGTACATTCAACAGCGCCGCATGAGCCAGGCAGAGCATTTGCTGATCGATACGGATTTCACAATGGGACAGATTGCGGAAATGATCGGTTACTCTACTTCTAGCCGGTTTGCGGAATTGTTTCGTAAGAGTACGGGACTCCTGCCCATTGAGTATCGGAAAATGGCTCAGCAAAAATAAATTCACAATGCAATGCCACGACAGATCACTCTATAACGGAGGTTCAGTCGTGGCATTTTTCTATTTCCCTTTTCGGATACAGCCATTTTACCATTTTCCAGATTGTAGTATTTAGTAGATGGAAAATAGAAGGTAAGGCTTCGATGGCAAGCACAGCAAGCGAATACACGCTTGCGATTTTTCGTATTTTCAGGTTCCTTGTCCCAAAATGAAGAATGCTTATTGGGATAATCCCAAATCCTTATGAAGAACGGAGACAGTGCATGGCGAACCGAAAACGGAATATCTAGATGAATTTTTATGTCACGGAGGATGAAAAACGGCTCATAGATGAGCGGATAAGACTGCCACCGACTCGCTCTATCAGGCAGATAAGAACAGATTCTTTCCCACAGCACCGCATACATGCCAGTTTATACATATTCCTACAATGTCTGCTGCTACGAATATCTGCCCTATGCCTTTTAACTATTAAAGTTCTAAAGAATCTTCTGCATCTACCCACATCTGCAAATTTCCGTCAAGATACAGCCTTGCATATTCTAATGGTTCATCAACTGCAAGGGCATTTAATGCACAATCCGATCCGGGGTAGTTTTCAAATTTTTTTCCGCTTCCCAGCAGTCAATGCGAAGCATATAGCCTGCACTGATATAAACATCAATGCTGTTGCACTGAGGATTGTATTTTGCAAATATTGTTCTCATCGTATAAAATCTCCTTATCGTTAAATCAATCATTTGTTGCAAAAATCAGAAGCATTTCAAT
>OLOY01000372.1_pt1 | contig 36907 bp, 30 predicted proteins | sample 1672771 | NCBI WGS metagenome assembly OLOY01 (sample SAMEA3136722, study PRJEB25190) | human gut metagenome
TATTTATAAACAATATCAAGAGTCTAAGGAGAAGTGATAGTATGATGGTAAAACCTCCATTAAAAAATTTGGAAAGCCAAGTAGATAGCAAATATACATTGGTGACTTTAGCGGCTAAACGCGCTCGCGAATTAACAGATGGCGAACCTTGCTTAGCAGAATCTACACATGCGACTGACAAGCCTGTATCTTTGGCATTTTATGAAATTGCTGAAGGTGAAGTGACATATAAACGCACTAAAGAAGGCATTAAATAAAAAATCAATTCCTTGTATCCTTGATACAAGGAATTTTTAAAAGGAGAAGAACATGCGCGGAAAACATATCATTGTCGCAGTATCTGCAGGTATTGCAGCGTATAAGGCAATTGAAGTGGTAAGCAGACTTCGTAAAAAAGGGGCTGAAGTAAAGGTTGTAATGACACAAAATGCAACGCATATTGCGTCACCTTTAACATTTGGCGAAATCAGTGGACATCCTGTAGCTCTAGACATGTTTGAACAAGTTCATCAGTGGGATGTAGAACATATTGCACTGGCCACTTGGGCAGAGGCTTATGTAGTTGTGCCTGCAACAGCAAATGTGATCGGAAAAATTTATGCAGGCATTGCTGATGATATGTTAACTACAACAATTATGGCTACCACAGCACCTAAGTACCTTTGTCCTGCTATGAATACAGAAATGTATAATAATCCTATTACTCAACGCAATTTAGAAGGATTACGTTCTTTGGGCTACCATATTATGGACCCTGCAGAAGGCTGGTTAGCTTGTGGTATTACTGGTGTAGGACGTTTACCGGAGCCCGAAGCAATTGTGGATTGGCTAGAAGCTAAAATGTGCAGCACCAATGAGCTTGAAGGTACTACTATACTTGTTACAGCTGGCGGAACACAGGAGAGTATTGATCCTGTTCGGTATATTGGAAATCGTTCTAGCGGTAAGATGGGATATGCCATTGCAGAACAGGCTGCACACATGGGGGCTAAGGTGATATTAGTAAGTGCTCCCACATCCTTGCCCATACCAAGTGGCGTAGACTTTATTTCTGTAGATTCTGCGGTATCTATGCAGGAGGCTGTTGAAGCTCGTTATAATGATGTTAATGTAGTTATTATGGCTGCCGCTGTTTCTGACTTTAGAGTCCTTCATAAAGCAGAGCAAAAAATAAAAAAAATGGAGTCTATGACCATAGAACTTGTAAAAAATCCAGATATTCTACAAGGGTTGGGCTCTAAAAAAAGTCATCAAATTCTTGTTGGTTTTGCGGCAGAAACAGAACATGTAATCAAGTATGGTCAGGATAAAGTGGCTAAAAAAAATCTAGATATACTTGTGGCCAATGATGTAAGCAAATCGAATGCAGGTTTTAATGTAGATACGAATGAAGGCTATTTTTTATATCCTGATAAAGAGCCTAAAGAAATGCCTAATATGAAAAAATCTGACCTTGCTCGACATATCCTTAGAGAAGTTATTGATTTAGTAGCAAACAAAGCTAACATAAATTAATTCTTGTGTGTGTTGTTTTAAGAAGGGTGTGTTTTTCTTACATGTTTGCTATACAAAAAGCATATTTAGACGGCTCATTAGGAAAAGGAAAATGGAGTAACAATATTATTGCTGGATTGGTCGTAGGGGTTGTGGCTCTGCCTTTAGCAATGGCCTTTGCTATTGCTAGTGGAGTTACACCGCAGGCGGGCATTTATACGGCAATCATTGCAGGTATATTTGTATCCTTGTTTGGTGGATCCCCTGTTCAGATTGCGGGCCCTACAGGGGCATTTATCGTTCTATTGAGCAGTATCGTTGTCAATTATGGCTTTGAAGGTTTACAAATTGCGACCATGATGGCAGGGATTATTCTGGTTTTAATGAGCGTTGCAAAGTTAGGGACAGTCATTCGGTTTATCCCCACACCTGTTATTATGGGTTTTACAGCAGGTATTGGTGTTACGATCTGGGTAGGGCAATGGCCATATTTCTTTGGATTTCCACCGTTGCCTTATATGGCTCATTTCCATGAAAAATTATGGGCTATGATTCAGTCCTTACCATACTCTGACTTACCTACATTGGGGATTGCGATATTAAGCTTAAGTCTACTGTTAGTTTTACCTAAAATCCCATATATTAATAAAGTTCCAGCTCCCATTGTAGCTATGATTGTTGCTACGGTTATTCAAGCCATCTATCAATTTCCTACGGTTTTAACTATTGGTAGTGCATTTGGTGGCATACCTCAAGGTTTGCCAGAATTTTCTGTACCAAAATTGAGCTTTGATAAAATCTTATCTTTAATCGGGCCGGCTTTTACAATTGCCATGCTAGGCGCTATTGAATCCTTATTGTCTGCAGTTGTTGCTGATGGTATGAGTGGCACCAAGCATGAATCTAATACTGAATTATTTGGACAAGGATTGGCTAATATATTTGCGCCATTGTTTGGTGGAATTGCATCAACCGGTGCTATTGCGCGAACTGCTACAAATATTCGTCAAGGTGGTAATTCTCCGGTGGCAGGAATTGTTCATGCCATTACATTAGGTGCCATTCTTTTATTTTTAGCCCCATATGCAGTGTATATTCCGTTGGCATCTATGGCAGCCATATTATTTGTAGTAGCCTACAATATGAGTGATGTACCACGTTTTATACGAATGCTTATTCTTGCACCTCGTCCAGATCAAATAATATTATTGCTTACCTTTTTCCTGACTATTTTTACGGATTTAGTAGTAGCTGTAAATGTAGGTGTAGTACTTGCAGTGTTGCAGTTTATGCGCAAAATGGTTAATACAATTGATGTGCATGAGGCAAGTAGTGCCGAATTATCAGCACAGATTAGGCATGAGATTACAATCCATCCAGAAATAATGGTATACACTGTAGAAGGCCCATTATTCTTTGGTGCTATAAGTGCATTTGATAGAGCGTTAAACTCTATACATAAAGATCCTAAATATTTAATCATTCGTTTTGTAAAAGTACCATTTGTAGATTTAACGGGTTTACGTATTTTACGAGGTATTATTGAAGAACTTCAAAAAAGAGGCATAGAAGTTTTGCTTAGTGATGTGAGTTACGATATACGTAGAGAGATGTATAAATCTGATTTCTTGGATATTCTGGGCCGTCATCATATGTATCGTCAGTTTGAAAGTGCCCTTCATAAGGCTGAACATGATTTAGCTTTAAAAGAGGCAAGAGAGGTATAATAATGACTTGCTTTCTCACTGTAAATACACTATAATATTTCTGTAACTCATCAAGAGTAGTGGAGGGATAGGCCCTGTGAAGCTACAGCAACCATTCCAAGCGGAAAAGGTGCTAATTCCTATGACAAATGTCGTTAGATGGGAGGGTCTCTCATGAGTGCATGAGAGACTTTTTTTCGTATTAGGAGGATAAAATGGCTGAAAAACATATGTTTTTTACTTCTGAATCTGTTACTGAAGGCCATCCAGATAAAATAGCTGACCAAATTTCTGATGCTGTTTTGGATGCGATTATTGAAAAGGATCCAACTGCTCGTGTGGCTTGTGAAACTTTAGTTACTACTGGTTTAGTTCATGTAGTAGGTGAAATTTCTACTCACACATATGTAGATATTCCTCGCATCGTACGTGATACAATTCGTGAAATTGGTTATACTCGTGCAAAATTTGGTTTTGATTGTGATACTTGTGGTGTACTTGTATCCATCGATGAACAATCTGCGGATATCGCCATGGGTGTTGACGAAGCACTTGAATCAAAAGATGGCAATGGTGAAGTGCTTGATAAAATCGGTGCTGGTGACCAAGGTATGATGTTTGGCTATGCATCTAATGAAACACCTGAACTCATGCCTTTGCCAATTTCCTTGGCACATCGTTTATCTCGTCGACTTACAGAAGTTCGTAAGGATGGGACCTTAACTTACTTACGTCCAGACGGTAAGACTCAAGTTACTGTAGAATATGTTGATGGTAAACCTAAGCGCATTGATACAATTGTTATTTCTACGCAACATAGCCCTGAAGTTACCCAAGAACAAATTAAAGCCGATTTGAAGCGTTATGTAATTGACGCAGCGTTGCCTGCTGAATTCGTTGATGAAAATACTAAATACTTCATCAATCCAACTGGTCGTTTCGTAATTGGAGGACCTCATGGAGATGCTGGTTTAACTGGCCGTAAAATTATTGTAGATACATACGGTGGTATGGCCCGTCATGGTGGCGGTGCATTTTCTGGTAAGGATCCATCTAAGGTGGACCGTTCTGCAGCATACGCAGCGCGTTATGTAGCTAAAAATGTTGTAGCAGCAGGTCTTGCTGATAAATGTGAAGTGCAAGTTGCTTATGCAATTGGGGTTGCTCATCCTGTATCTATTTTAGTTGATACTTTTGGTACAGGTCGCATAGAGGAAACAAAAATTCAAGAGCTTGTTAAAAAACATTTCGACCTTCGTCCAGCAGGAATCATTGAAATGCTTGATTTGTTAAAGCCTCATTATCGCAAAACTGCAGCGTATGGTCACTTTGGTAGAACTGATGTGGATTTACCTTGGGAACGTACAGATAAAGCACAAATTCTAAAAGAAGAAGCTGGCTTATAATACAAAAGGTCTTGGTAGAATTTCTACTGAGACCTTTTATAATAAACGAAAGGAAATAATGTATGCGTGTAGCACAAGTTATAATTAACAGACCGGCCAAACAACTTCATAAACCTTTGAGCTATTTAATGCCTGAAAAGTTTGGTAATGTTTTGCCTGGTACGCGCGTACTCATTCCTTTAGGACATAGTCGTGAAGAGGGCATTCTTATTGGTTACGACGAGTTAGTTGAGCCACCAGAGTTCACTTTACGAAATATTGTGCAAGTATTAGATAGTGAACCTTGGTTTACACCGGAAATGATGGATACGGCCCGCCGTCTAAATGAGTATTATTTATTCTCTTATGGCGATGCATTGCGATTGTTTACAGTGAATAAGACATTAAAATCTTACGAGGCACCAAAGGAAGAATGGTTAGTAGTCATGCCAGAATTTTCGGTGGCACAATTTAGTGAACGGAAAAAGAAGCAACGAGAATTAGCAAAATACTTACTTGAAGTGGGCGGAGCATCTAAGGCATTACTGCTAGCTAAAGGCTATTCTCGTATGGTCATTAAACAAGTGATTGAAGCTAAAGGTATTGTCGTTGAAGCTCGTTTTAAAGCCACAAAAACAACATTTGATGAGCTTTTAACAGAAGAAGTTAATATTCCTCTTACTGAAGCTCAACAAGTTGTATATGGACCAATACAAGATGCAATGAATAGCCATGAACATAAAACCTTTTTACTTCATGGTGTCACTGGTAGTGGTAAGACTCAATTATATTTACGTGCTACAGCAAGATGTATTAGTCAGGATAAAACGGCTATTATTTTAGTACCTGAAATTATATTGACTGATCAAATTGTGAGACGATTTGTAGAAACTTTTGGTGACGAAGTCGTAGTATTTCATAGTAAATTGACGGTACAACAACGGAACAATAATTGGGAGCGTTTGCGCCGTAAGGATAGTCACATTATTATTGGTGCTCGTTCTGCCGTATTTGCGCCAGCTGAGGATATCGGCCTTATTGTGGTCGATGAAGAACATGATCCATCTTATAAACAAGAGGATATGGTTCGATATCATGCACGTAACGTGGCATTGTGGCGTGCTGAGGCACATGGTTGTCCCGTTATTTTAGGTTCTGCTACACCATCTGTTACTTCGTACTATAAAGCTAAGCAAGGGGAGTATCATTTACTAGAGTTGCCAAATCGCATTTTTGAGCAACCTATGCCGAAGGTTACTATAGTAGATATGAAGGAAGAAATTCTTCATGGGAATTACTCCGTTTTTTCTGATGCCATGAGTCGCTTAATTCAACATACATTAGATGAGCATAATCAAATGATTATTCTGTTAAATAGACGCGGTTATAGTACTTTTGTTATGTGCCGGGATTGTGGGGAAACTATTATGTGTCCTCATTGTGATGTAGCTATGGTTTATCACCAAGCTGGTGAAGAATTGCGTTGTCATTATTGTGAACATCATGAACCAATTCCAACTGTTTGTCCCAAATGTAATAGTATGAGGATTAAGTTTTTTGGTTCAGGCACACAAAAGGTAGAGGAAGAGTTACGTCGTCACTTTAAATCGGCCCGCATTGCTCGTCTTGATCAAGATGTGACAAAAAATAAGCAATTAGCAGAAGATATTTTACATGATTTTGGGGCTCATAAATATGATATTTTGTTGGGAACACAAATGGTATCTAAAGGACATGACTTTAAAGATGTAACAGCTGTTGGTATTTTAACAGCCGATTCAGTTTTGAATATTCCCGTTTATACAGCTTCAGAACGAACTTTTGATTTACTTACTCAAACCTCTGGACGTGCCGGTAGGGGTGAAAAACTGGGTAGCGTTGTAATACAAACATATAATCCTTTAAATTATGCTATAATAAAGAGTAAGGCTCATGATTATATAGGCTTTTACAATGAAGAAATTCAAAACCGTAAAGCTTTAGGATATCCTCCATTTCGCGAAATGATTCATATGGTTGTGCGTCATCAAGATATGAAAACATTAGAGTCTATAGCAAATCGTATTGTCGATGACTTGGAGTCTTATAAAGGAAATCAGGATATTTTGATTAATGGTCCTTATGAAGCGCCTATAAAAAAAGTGCGCGATATGTATCGTTTAGCTATTATGATTCGCGGTACAGATTTAACGAATTTGAAAGAATATATATATAACTCATGGATTTTCACGCAAGAAGGACTGCTGATTGACGTGGATCCCGTGTAGTGTAGGAGTATCAATGGCTGTATTAGATGTTGTGAAAGCAGGTCATCCCGTTTTAAAACAAGTGGCGGAACCTGTAGAACATGTTAATAAAAAACTTAGAGCCCTTATCGATGATATGGCTGAAACTATGTATAAGACTGAAGGGGTTGGTCTTGCAGCACCTCAAGTGGCTGTAGCTAAACGTATTATCGTTGTAGATGACCAATCTGGTAGTGGTCTTATTGCGCTAATTAACCCTGAAATCACTCATGCTGAAGGTTCTCAAGTTGGACCTGAAGGATGCTTAAGTGTGCCAGGATATTTCGGAGATGTGGAACGATTTAATAAAGTCACCGTTAAAGGTATTGATCCACATAATAAAAAGGTAACTATAAAAGCTGAAGGTTTTTTGGCGCGTATTTTCCAACATGAAATTGATCACTTGGAAGGTCATTTGTTTATTGAAAAAGCAACTAACTTACGATTAATTACTGATCATCCAGAGGAGAAAGAAATTGTCTGATAATAAACAATTACGCATCGTTTTTATGGGGACACCAGACTTTTCTGTGCCTACCTTAGAGGCTTTGATTCAAGCTGGTCATTCTATTGTCGGTGTGTATTGCCAGCCTGATAAACAAAAAGGGCGTGGTAAACAAGTTCAAATGCCCCCTGTAAAAGTAGCTGCTTTAGAGCATGACTTGCCTGTATATCAACCAGTCACTTTGCGTGATGAACAAGTGAGAGCCGAATTAGAAGCATTACAACCAGATGTAGTGATTGTTATTGCGTATGGTAAAATTTTACCTCCTTGGCTTATTCGATTGCCGCAATATGGTTGTATTAATGTTCATGCCTCTATTTTACCTAGTTATAGAGGCGCTGCGCCAATTCATTATGCAATTCTTAATGGAGACTCTAAAACGGGTGTTACCATAATGCATATGGATGATGGACTTGATACAGGTGATATCATTGACATTGTGGAGATAGATATTTTACCCGGTGAAACGACAGGACAGTTATTTGAACGTATAGCTGTACTGGGGGGTGAAACTATAGTGCCTGTATTAACTCGTTGGGTTAATGGAGAAATTGTGGCTACACCACAAGATGATTCAATGGCTACACATACTACTAAGATTACAAAGGAAATGGGGCAGATCGACTGGTCTAAGCCGGCTAATGAAATTGCAAATCTCATTAGAGGACTTAATCCAGCACCTGGATGTTATACATATCTCGATGGAAAACGTTTAAAAGTATGGTCTGGAGAAGTGGTTCCCAGTGATACGACTCACTGTTTGATAGATGTCCATGGTAAACATGTACCAATTGCTATATCAGCCACAACTGTGCCTGGTACAATCGTATCTAAAATAGCCGGTTTAGGTGTATTTTGTGGTGATGGAAATATAATTCTATTAACAGAAGTCCAACCAGAAAATAAAAAACGCATTTCTGCAATTGATTTTATAAATGGTCATCAAATAAAGGAAGGTATCGTTTTTGGGGACTCAATATAAGCAGTACGAAACGTATCCGTTATACTTGATTTTATCAACTATTACATGTGCTTTGCTCACAGCAGTACTAGCCTTTCTAATGTATATATTAGAACCAGGACTTTTACAATTGCATCCATTTGCATCAATTATAAGTAGTGTAGTTATATCTATACTTATTGCTATTATATGGATTTTGTGCTTATCTTTAATTGTTGCTAGCACAGGTATTATACGGTTACATCCTATTGTTTTAAGACTAGCCAATCAGTTTATTTATGGATTATTTCCATTAACTTTGGCGATTGGTAAGGTGAGAGGGGTTACTAAGGATCAACTCCGCCAGTCTATGATTGATTTAATCAATCATTTAGTAATGCTAGATATGTATACGGTAGATCCAGAACGTATATTATTATTAACTCCTCACTGTTTACAAGAAAGTTCGTGTGTTCATAAGGTTACACATGATGTATATAATTGTAAGCAGTGTGGGCGATGCCAGGTTGGTAATTTGTTGCAAGTGGCTAAGGACTATGGTTGTCAATTTATAGTTGTCACTGGAGGCACCTTAGCGCGGATGAAGGTAAAGGAAGCACGCCCAAAAGCTATTGTAGCAATAGCTTGCGAACGAGATTTAGCAAGTGGAATGGCTGATGTATTTCCCATCCCAGTTATTGGGGTATTAAATGAACGTCCTAATGGGCCATGTTGTAATACAACAGTCGATTCTGAACGTGTTCGAGCAGTAGTAGAACAATTGATTGGTAGGAATAGTAATGATAGAGGTAAAGACTAATCAACAACAAAATATTCGATTGCTCGCTGTAAAAGCATTGAGTGAAATTAATCGCAATGGTGCTTATGCAAATATAAAGTTGCAAGAGTATTTACAGAAATATCATCTATCCGATTTAGATCGAAGATTCTTTACTGAACTTGTGTATGGGGTCATTCGTAGAAAAAATTACTTGGATGCTATTATTGTTCACTTTGCAAAGCGACCCTTAAAGAAACTATCTTCTATGGTTGTGGAAATCCTTAGACTTGGTATTTATCAAATTATCTATATGGATAAGGTTCCTGAAAGTGCGGCTGTTAACGAATCTGTTAAACTCGCTAAAAAGCTAACTAGAGGTTTATCTGGTTTTGTAAATGCTGTTTTGCGTTCGGTTTTACGTGAAAGTGATAGCATTTCTATCGGTGAACTAGCTAAGTCCGAAGCTGAAGAAATTTCCTTTATCTACAATCAACCATTATGGCTTGTCAACTTATGGATAAAAGAAATGGGAAAAGATAAGACCGTAGATCTTTGTTCTTGGTTTAATGAACAACCTCGTTTGACGGCTCGCATAAATACAGTGAAAGTATCTATTGAGGATTGTTTAAAAGAATTAGAAGATTTAGATTGGATTGTAGAACAGGATACATATATTCCTGAAGTAGTTTATATTGATGGACATCAAGGTCATTTAGAAAAAGCTAAACCTGTTTTAGAAGGTCATATTACTTTTATGGATAAAGCATCTATGTTAGTAGCCCATGTGGTAGATCCTCAACCAGGAGAGCATATCTTAGACTGTTGTGCTGCACCAGGTGGCAAGTCTATGCATATGGCAAGTCTTATGAATAATACAGGAGCTATTATGAGTTGTGATATTTACGACCATAAATTAGAACTGATTAATCAAAATGCTGAGCGATTAGGTGTATCTATTATTTCTACTAAGCTTCAAGATGGTCGTTATCTTCCTGATAATTGGAAAGAACAATTTGATCGCGTCTTAGTTGATGCTCCTTGTTCTGGTCTAGGTATATTACAAAAGAAATTAGACATGCGTTGGCGTAAAACAGAGTCTTTACTTATTGAGTTGCCGCCGTTACAACTTGAAATATTAGAAAAAGCCTCTGAAATGGTTAAGGTTAATGGATATTTAGTATATTCCACATGTACTATGAATAGTGCTGAAAATGAAGCTGTTCTAAATAAATTCTTGGCAATTCATAAGAACTTTATCATCGATCCTGTATCATATAAAGGGGCACCACAAGCTATAGATGGTATGATTACAACCTATCCACCGCGAGATCATATGGATGGTTTCTTTATGGCTCGCATGAAACGCTTATCATAATATAAGAAATGGAGCACCATGATAGAATTATTGGGTAAGTCTTTAGAAGAATTACAATCTATCTTTAAGACCCATAATATACAAAAGTTTCGAGCGAAACAATTAATTGACTATATCTATCATAGATATATTTTTGATTTTGAAGACATGACACAATTTCCGAAAGACTTACGTCAATGGCTAGGTGACAATTGTGTTATTTCTTTACCTACATTAATTACAGAGTCTATTGCCCCTGATGGAAAGACTCGCAAAATACTTGTAGAGATGTCAGATCAAAGTCGTGTGGAAGCAGTTTTGATGGAGCAACACTATGGGTATTCTGTATGTGTTTCCTCTCAAGTGGGGTGTGCTATGGGATGTGTATTCTGTGCTTCTACACAAGGTGGCTTATACAGAGATTTAACAGTCGCTGAGATTATTGGACAAGTTGTCATATTTGGGGCTCTTACTAAAGAGGAAATACACTCTGTTGTCGTTATGGGCGCAGGGGAGCCTTTACAAAATTATGATAATGTATTACAAGCATTACAACTACTACATGATCCTATGATTTGTAATATTAGTTATCGTAAGATGACGATTTCCACTTGTGGTTGGGTTCCTAATATTTATAAATTAGCTGATGAAGGTTTGCCAATTACCTTAGCACTTTCATTACATGCTACAAATAATGAAGTTCGTCGTAGTATTATGCCCGTTGGGGCACGTTATGAATTGACGGAAGTCTTAGATGCGGTAAAATACTATTATAATACGACACAGCGTCGTGTTACCTTTGAGTATATTCTTATAGATTCTGTAAATGCATCTATAGATGATGCTCATGCGTTGGGGAAAATCTGTAAAGATTTCCCAAATTGTCATGTTAACTTGATCCCAGTTAATGGCAATGAACATATTGAATTATATAAACCATCTATTACGAATATGAATACATTTAAAGACATCGTTAGTTCCTATGGCGTATCAGTAACGGTACGAAAGGAAATGGGCGATGCAATCCAAGCCGCATGTGGACAGCTAAAGGCTGCTCATGGTCGGAAAAAGGAGAATCATGAATAATTTTGTTGGTTTAAGTAAAATTGGGCTTGTACGCCAGCGTAACGAGGACCGTTTTTTCATTGATGGCCATATTTGTGCTGTTACTGATGGCATGGGTGGTTATAGCGGTGGTGAAATCGCAAGTACCTATGCTGTAGATGAAATAAAAGAATATTTGTCCTCCCTTGAAACGATAGGTCAACAAGACTTATGTGATGCTATCATTCACGCTAATCAACGTATTGTAAATCGCGTTGCTTGTGAAGAACGACTTGCTGGTATGGGTACCACCGCTGTAGTTACAGCTATAAATGGTAATCAACTTTACTGGGCAAGTGTTGGTGATAGTCGTTTGTATGTATATAGAGATGGTCATTTACGACAAATTACTACGGATCATTCTATGGTACAAGAATTATTAACAGCTGGAGAGATTACAAAGGATGAAATGCTAAATCACCCTCAACGTAATTTATTAACCCGTGCAGTCGGTGTTGATGAAATCTTAGAGGTTGATAGTGGTGTAGAGTCTATTCTTCCCGGTGATCGTATTTTACTTTGCACTGATGGATTAAGTGGCTATGTATCTGATGATGTAATTGCCTCTGCATTACAATCAACGGATGATGATATGTTGGTTATTGAATCATTGATGGAAGCTGTATATGAAGTCGGAGCAGGAGATAATGTGACCATTGTGGTGGGAACAATCTAATCTAGAAATGGAGAAATAATGAGTACTATGAATATAAAAGACATACTTCTAGATAACCGCTACCGTATTGTTGATAAAATTGGCGTTGGTGGAATGGCTGATGTATACCTTGGAGAAGATACCTTACTAGGTAGACAAGTAGCAATAAAAGTATTGCATGCTAATTTTGCAAATGATGATGAATTTGTGACTCGATTTAAACGAGAAGCACAAGCGGCGGGCAAACTAAATCATCCTAATATTGTAAATATGTATGATGTAGGTTTTGACCAAAATTTACATTACATTGTTATGGAATATGTAGATGGTGAAACCTTAAAGAAATATATAACTCGTCATGGAAGACTGTCTATAGATGAGGCTGTTAAATTTACTATCGCCATAGCTGAAGGCTTAGAACACGCTCATACAATGGGTATTGTTCATTGTGATATAAAACCACATAATGTTATTATTACCAATACTGGGCGCGTTAAAGTAACTGACTTTGGTATTGCTCGTGCAATAAATGCAACTAACACAGTTATGTATACGAATTCGATTTTGGGTTCTGCACACTATTTATCACCAGAGCAAGCTAGTGGTAAACCGGTAGATGGAAATACAGATATCTATTCATTGGGTGTTGTATTGTATGAAATGCTTACAGGTCGTGTACCATTTGAAGGGGAAACGCCAATTGCAGTAGCATTAAAACACGTTCGTGAGAAGGTAGAACCTCCAACTCGATATAATCCATCAATTCCTCCGCTTTTAGAAGCTGTTGTTATGAAAGCATTATCTAAAAATCCTGCAGATCGTTTTGATTCTATCTCTGATATGATCAGTGATTTGCGGTTATCTCAAGGTTTTACAATGGGGAAAACACAACGTCATGAACCATATGATTTTGCTACACAAATGATTCCTGCGGTTGATCCTGAAGCACTTGAAGATCTAAGTACTATTCAAGAAGAACGTAAAGACGAGGGTAAAAAGAAGAGTATGTTAAGTAAAATTGCATCGATTCCACAAAAATACATCGTTCTAGGTGCTGCTGTCATTTTCTTAGTAGCATTTTTAGGTGCTTTCTTAAGCTACGGAAATTTCTGGAGTAATACAACAGTAGATGTACCTAATGTGGTAGGCAAACAAGTTTCTGTAGCAAAAAATATCTTAGAAGATAAACATTTGCGTGTGTCTACAAGTGAAGTTACTAATCCTGATGTGCCAGCTGGTCAAGTTATTTCTCAAACACCTGGGGCTGGAGAAAAGGTTAAAGAGCAACGGACGATTCACCTTGTAGTTTCTAAAGGTGTAGGCGATATTACGGTGCCAGATTTAACTGATTTAACTGTCGATCAAGCTCGTCAACGACTTAAAGATTTAGGTTTAGTTGTGGGGAAAATAACACAACAATCTGTAGATGGTAAAAAAGATGGTGTAATTATTGCTCAGAGTCCTTCAGGAGATTCTAAAGTGTCTAAAGGGACAACAATTGATCTCGTATTAAATAAAGCGAAGGCTAAGAAAGTCAAAGTACCTAATCTTGTTGGTATGACATTAAAAGATGCTCGTGATACATTGAGTAATATTCAACTAGGTGTAAATCAAGTATCTGGATCTGTGGAAGAAAAATCTGTGGTTATAGAGCAAAGCATTAAAGCTGGCGATGAAATTGACGAAGGTTCCACATTAAATCTTACGACTGAGTTCAAAGATGATAAAAAGAAATCCGATAAAAAAGAAGGAAACAGTGGTAATAAAACAACTGGTACTATAGATGTTACTGTACCAGCTGGTTCTAAAAATCAAGAACTTAAAATTGTCGTAAAAGATGATGAAGGTTCTGCCGTAATCTATGATGATACGAATAAACCTGGAGATCGTGTTGTTAAAAAAGTGTCTGGTGTAGGTAATGTACGTATTGAGGTGTACCTCAATGGTGCATTAGTGCAAGAAACTGCATTATAAGAGGTACTATGATTACAGGCATTGTTGTCAAAAATATGAATGGGTACTTTTATGTACAAGATGATACAGGTACTATTCATGAATGTAAGGTTCGTGGCAGACTTAAGCAAGGACGCTATAGTTTACTTGTAGGGGACCGCGTTACGATTTCGGAGGATGGGTTCGTTGAATCCATCCATGAACGTCATAATTCGATGGTTCGCCCTGCAGTAGCTAATATTGACCAAGTTGTATTAGTTGTGGCTGCTCATGAACCAGATATTAATGAGTTATTACTCAATAAAATGCTCGTTATGATTGAACATGCGGATATCCCTATCGTACTATGTATCAATAAATGTGACTTGATGGATTCAGAGACGGAAACTATGGTTGATCTTTATAAATCAATAGGCTATGAGGTTTTGATGACATCCACATATAATATGACAGGCATTGATGATTTGCGTCATGTGCTTCAACATAAGGTAACGGCTTTTGCAGGACCATCTGGTGTTGGTAAAAGTAGTCTATTAAATGCTGTTGATCCTAAGTTTGCATTCCAAACGGGTGAGGTTAGTGACAAAATAAAGCGCGGTAAACATACCACCCGTCATGCTTCTTTATATAGTTTGGATTCAGATTCTTTTATTATGGATACACCTGGATTTAGTGCTATTGAATTTAATGATGTTTCCCTTGAAAGATTGCCTACATTATTTCCAGAATTTGGTGAATATGTTGATACTTGTAAATTTAATCCTTGCTATCATGAACATGAACCCATTTGTGGGATTAAAGCTGCTCTAGAAGCTGGTCATATTCATCAAGGACGATATGATGCTTATATGTCTATACGTAATGATATAGAAAGTCAACGAAAGAGGTTTTAATATGATAAAAATTGCACCATCTATGCTTTCCGCAAATTTTGCGGTGTTAAGCGAAGAATTAAAATCTATTGAAGCAGCGGGGGCTGACTTATTACATATCGACATCATGGATGGACACTTTGTTCCGAATCTAACCTTTGGTGCTCCCATTGTGAAAGCCATTCGTCCATATACAAAATTACCATTTGATGTGCATTTGATGGTTACTAATCCTGGTGATTATGTAGAAGAATTTGCAAAAATTGGTGTAGAATATTTTACTTTTCATCAAGAAACTGTACCTCATATGCATCGTTTGATTCAACATATCAAGCAGTGTGGGATGAAGGCTGGTGTAGCATTGAATCCTAGTACACCTGTATCTCTACTAGAAGATGTAGCTGCAGATTTAGATATGATTTTAATTATGTCTGTGAATCCAGGATTTGGAGGACAATCTTTTATTAAGAATGCCATAAAAAAAGTTAAACAAGCTAAGATATTGTTAGAAGAAGTAGACAATTCAACGGCAGTCATTGAGGTGGACGGTGGTATTAACGATATTACTTGCATACCAATTAAGGATGCAGGTGCTACCATGTTAGTTGCTGGATCTGCTGTATTTGGGGCTCCTGATAGAGCGAAGATGATCGAAGCAATACGTAATAACTAATATAAAATATATCTAGATTCGAGTAAAATCGTGCAAGTATGATTGACTTCATTCGCAATAATTAAATAAATAGTTTCATAATATTCTATAATTCAAATTTGAACATAAGATCGTACATCAATAAGAAAGAGAATGTATTTAAAATAAGGAGTGAGGAGTACTTAAAGAATTCCTCACTCCTTGCTTGCTTTTGCCATGATTTTTTGTTAGAATTATTAGGTATGAAAAATATGCACGTCAGTGGACTTCGGTACTGTGCCTAATTTTGGGTGACCCGAAGGATGAAGCGGCGGAGGTTAATTAACAGGAGGTGCCACAATGGCAGTAGTATCAATGAAACAATTATTAGAGGCTGGTGTACACTTTGGTCATCAGACTAGAAGATGGAACCCTAAAATGGCGAAATTCATCTTCACTGAACGCAATGGTATTTATATCATTGATTTGTCTAAAACAGTTAAAAAAGTAGAAGAAGCTTACAATTTCTTGCGTGAAGTTGCTTCCCAAGGCGAAGTAATCTTGTTCGTAGGTACTAAAAAACAAGCTCAAGAAGCTATTAAAGAAGAAGCTATCCGTGCTAACATGTTCTTCGTTAACGAACGTTGGTTGGGCGGTATGTTGACTAACTTCAAAACAATTGAAACTCGTATTAAACGTTTAAAACAATTGGAAGCTATGGCAGAAGACGGTACTTTCGAAGTATTGCCTAAAAAAGAAGTTATCGGTCTTCGTCATGAAATGGATAAATTGGAAAAATACCTTGGTGGTATCAAAGATATGCCTAAAATGCCAGGTGCTCTTTTCGTAGTAGATCCTAAAAAAGAAAAAATTGCTATTGCGGAAGCTAAAAAATTGGGCATTCCAGTGGTTGCAACAGTTGACACTAACTGTGACCCAGATGAAGTTGAATTCCCAATCCCAGCAAATGATGACGCTATCCGTGCTGTAAAATTATTAGCTGGTAAAATGGCTGATGCTGTTCTTGAAGGTCGTCAAGGCGAATCCTTCGAAGAAGCATTAGATAACATGGTAGCTGACTCTGCTGAAATGGTTCGAGACGGTAAAGCTTAATCGTTGTCGTATTAGCATTTGAAAGATAAATCTATAACATATATAATTGGGGTAAGGACTATATCCTTACCTTAATTAATACTAGGAGGAACAAAATAATGGCAATTACTGCTGCTATGGTAAAAGAATTGCGCGACATGACTGGCGCAGGTATGATGGATGCTAAAAAAGCATTGGTTGAAACTGACGGTAATATCGATAAAGCGGTTGACCTTCTTCGTGAAAAAGGTTTGGCTGCGGCAGCTAAAAAAGCTGGTCGTATTGCAGCTGAAGGTGTAGTACAATCCTACATTCATGCAGGTGGTCGTATCGGTGTTTTAGTGGAAGTTAACTGTGAAACTGACTTCGTTGCAAAAACTGATGATTTCCAAAATTTAGCACGCGATATCGCAATGCAAATTGCGGCTGTAAATCCTACATACTTGAACCGTGAAGAAGTTCCTACTGAAGTTATTGAACACGAAAAACAAGTATTATTGGAACAAGCTAAAGTAGAAGCTGAAGAAGACGTTAAAGCTGGTCGTAAACCAAAACCTGAAGCTGTTTTAGAAAAAATGGTTGCTGGCCGTATCGAAAAATTCTATAAAGAAAATTGCCTATTAGAACAAGTATTCATTAAAGATGGTGATAAAACTGTTACAGACATCATTAATGAAAGTATTGCAAAAATCGGTGAAAACATCAACGTACGTCGTTTTGTTCGCTATGGTTTAGGTGAAGGCATTGAAAAACGCCAAGATGACTTCGTAGCAGAAGTAATGGCATCTGTTGGTAAATAATTAATAAACAATAAGAGAACACCGTACAGTGTTCTCTTATTTTGCAATAGAGGAGTAAAAATATGGCAAAAAGAAACTTTCGACGTATTGTTTTAAAGTTGAGTGGTGAAGCATTAGCAGGTGAACAAGGTTTTGGTATTAATCCTGATGTTGTCGAAGATTTTGCAAAAGAAATTGCTGCTTTAGCAAAATCCACTGATTTAGAAATCGCAATTGTTGTTGGTGGTGGTAACCTATGGAGAGGTTTAGCTGGTAGCAATCAAGGTATGGATCGTGCTACTGCTGACTATATGGGGATGCTTGCAACAGTGATGAACTCCTTAGCATTGCAAGATGCATTAGAACAAGCTGGTGTAGATACACGTGTACAAACGGCTATCGAAATGCAAGAAATTGCAGAACCTTATATTCGTCGTCGCGCTATTCGTCATTTAGAAAAAAAACGTATCGTCATCTTCGGTGCTGGCCTTGGTAAACCTTACTTCTCTACAGATACAACAGCTGCATTACGGGCCGCTGAAATTGAAGCCGATGCTATTTTAATGGCAAAGAAATTTGCAGATGGCGTATATGATTCTGACCCTAAGACAAATCCTAATGCCGTTAAATTTGATGAATTAACATATAACGAGATTATCACAAAAGAATTAAAAGTAATGGATGCTACATCTACAACTTTATGTAAAGATAACAATATTCCTATTATTGTATTTAGCATGGATATTCCTGGTAATATTACAAAAGCTGCTAAAGGTGAAGAAATAGGGACCATTGTTCGAGGAGAATAATTCATATGGAAATTAAAGAATTGTTACAACAAGCAGAAGATCGCATGAATAAGTCTATTGAGGCTTTAAAACATGAATTCGCATCTATTCGTACAGGCCGTGCTAGTGTAGCACTACTTGATAAAGTAATGGTTGATTATTATGGAAGTCCATCACCCATTAATCAAGTTGCGAATATCTCCGTGCCTGAACCTCGAATGATTGTGATTGCACCTTGGGATAAAACAATGATTGGTACTATTGAAAAAGCAATTTTACAATCTGATTTAGGTTTGAACCCTGGTAATGATGGTGCACAAATTCGTTTAAGTATTCCTCAATTAACTGAGGAACGTCGTAAAGAAATCGTTAAAGTAGTTCATAAAAAAGCTGAAGATGCAAAAGTTGCAGTGCGCAACATTCGTCGCGATGTAAATGAAGCATTAAAAAAAGAAGAGAAAGCTAAAACGATTACTGAAGATGATGCTAAAGACGGTTTAGATCAAATCCAGAAGCTTACCGATGCTAAAGTTAAGCAAATCGATGAGTTAAAAGCAGTAAAAGAAAAGGACGTATTAGAAGTATAATGTTTGATTCTAATAGCCTTATTGGAATACCATGGCAGCTTGCAAAGTCTCGTTTGCAGGCTGCCCATATTCCTTTTAAGGTAATGATTGGTGGATCCTTTAATCGCTTCTTTGAAATTTCAGATAAAGGATTTTATGTGGCACGTATTACAAAGGTTGATGAGTGCTTACATATACTACTATATAGACCAATGATTGCCAGCGACTTCGGAAATTCTATCGAGGTAGACTATGCTAAAGAAATTATTTAACCGTAAATGTTCTGATACGCCTGTCATTGATCGTAATATAATTCCACAACATGTTGCTATTATTATGGATGGTAATGGACGATGGGCTAAACGCAGAGGCATGCCGCGCTCCATGGGGCATCGTGCTGGTGCAGATGTATTAAAAGAAATTGTTATGGCCGCAGATGAGATCGGAATTAGAGCTCTTACGGTATATGGTTTCTCCACGGAGAACTGGAAACGTCCTGAACAGGAAGTTTCTTTACTTATGTCTCTCATAAAAGAATACTTAAATAATAATGTTAAGTATATGCATGAACATAATGTACGCATTCGATTTATTGGTTTTATTGGAGGGCTTTCAGAAGACCTACAAAAAATCATTCAAGATGCAGAATTATTAACTCAGAATAATACAGGCCTCACATTACAGTTAGCGATTAACTATGGTGGGCGTGATGAAATAGTTAGAACTATCCGCGACATTGTAAAATCCGTTGCGGATGGCGTTATTACAATGGACAAAATTACTGAAGAATATGTAAGTTCTCAATTATTCACTAAAGAGTTTAGTGATGTAGATTTATTAATTCGTCCTAGTAGTGATTTTAGAATTAGTAATTTTTTGTTATGGCAACTAGCGTATGCTGAATTTTGGTTTACCGATTTGCATTGGCCAGATTTTACTAAGGAAACTTTACTTGAAGCTGTGGCGGCATATCAGAAACGAGAACGCCGATTTGGTGGCTTATGTGATGAGGAATAAAAAATGTTAAAAACACGTGTTATTACTGCTGTTATTGGTTTTATTATTGCCTTAGGGGCCATTACATTTGGTGGATTAGTGTATGATGTGCTAATTACACTTTTAGCTTTATTAGGGTGGCGTGAGTTTGTATTACTTGGTAAAGCTAAACGTGTTCGGATATCCATTATATGGGGATATATTAGCATTTTATTGCTAATGATTGCTCTTGCATGTCATCAGTATATTATAGCTATAGGTATTTTAGTATTAAGTTTATTTGCCAATTATATGTTGTGTACATTTGGTGAAACTAAGTACTCGATGTCTAGTGTATCCTTTAGTGTATTTGGTTTATTATATATTGGTATGGGTATGACTTCATTGCTCTTGATTCGTCATGACTCAATTTACATGAATTTATCAATGCCTTTTGAACTATATAACTGGGGCACTATTACACTTTGGTTATTATTGTTTACTACTTGGGCTAGCGATACCTTTGCGTACTTTTCAGGTCGAGCTTTTGGTAAACGTAAAATAGTACCATCCATTAGTCCTAATAAAACACTAGAAGGTTTTATTGGTGGATTTATCGGCTGTATCCTTACAGGTACAGTATTTTCGTATATCGTTGGCATTCCTTGGTGGATGGGAATCCATGTAGGTATGATTAGCGGTATATTAGCACCATTAGGTGATTTGTTTGAATCAAAGATTAAACGACTATGTAATGTAAAAGATTCTGGTACATTATTACCAGGTCATGGCGGTGTATTGGATCGCTTTGATAGTTTATTATTTGCGGCTCCTATTACATTAGTATATATATTACTATTTTCGTACTAATTTCATAGAGGTACACTTATGAAATACCTAAGTATTATCGGCAGTACTGGCTCTATCGGTACACAGACGCTTGATGTGGTGTCTCAACATCCAGATCAATTCAAGGTGGTTGCCTTGGTGGCACATCATAATATTGACCTCTTAGAACATCAGATTAAAGAATATAAACCTTTGGTGGCGGGTCTTGTAGATGAAGGTGCTTTTAAAGAATTACAAGCACGCTATACAGGTCCTACAAAATTGATAGGTGGTAAGGAAGCCCTCATTGCAGCAGCTACAATTCAAGAAGCAACAATGATTGTTACTGCTATTGTAGGTGCTGCGGGCATTGAGCCTACAGTGGAAGCTATAAAACAAGGTAAGACTATAGGTCTTGCTAATAAAGAAACTCTTGTTGCTGGTGGTCCATTAATTACGGCTTTAGCTAAAGAACATGGTGTGCAAATCTTACCTATCGATAGTGAACATAGTGCTATATTTCAGTGCTTAGAAGGACAGAAACGTGACAATGTTGATTCTTTAATTGTCACTGCTTCTGGTGGTCCTTTACGCACATGGGATTCTAGTAAAATTCAAACTGCAACTGCTGCAGATTGTTTGCGACATCCTACTTGGAATATGGGTAATAAAATAACTATAGACTCTGCCTCTTTATTCAATAAAGGCTTAGAGGTAATAGAAGCTCATTGGTTATTTGGTTTTGATTTTGATCATATTGATGTAGTAGTACATCCTCAAAGTATTGTTCATTCTATGATACGTATGAAGGATGGTGCGATATTAGCGCAAATGGGTAATCCAGATATGCGCGAGCCCATTCAATATGCTTTGACGTATCCAAAACGTGAAGTTTTAAGTATGAATCATCTTGATTTTAGTCAAGCACTACAATTGGAGTTTTTACCTCCACGGTATGACGATTTTCCTGCACTTCGACTTGCGTATGAGGTGGGACGTGCTAGTGGATTTAAACCTGCTGTATTTAATGCAGCTAATGAAACGGCAGTATATGCCTTTTTAGAAGATAAAATCGCCTTTGGTGATATTTATAAAGTCGTTACTTCTGTTCTTGAATCTATGGGACCAGAAGATGATTTTACATTAGATAATTTATTATCCATCGATAGATGGGCCCGTGAAAAGGCAACATCGTTGATGTTATAGGAGAATATATGATTACGGCATTAGCCACAATATTTGTATTTGGTTTAATCGTGTTTATTCATGAATTAGGCCATTTTATTACAGCTAAGATGTCAGGTATGCAAGTTGATGAATTTGCTATAGGTTTTGGTCCAGCCATATTTAAAGTACAAAAAGGGGAAACTTTATATTCTATTCGTATAATTCCTCTTGGAGGATTTAATCGTATTGCTGGTATGACACCTGACGAGCCTCTTAATGAGCGCTCCTTTTATAATAAACCTGCGTGGAAAAAATTTATTGTTATTTCTGCAGGGGCTGTATTTAACTTTATATTAGCCATTGTACTTTTCTTTGGCCTAAATGTGACTGTAGGAAATCTTACATATACAAATGAACCTGTAATTGGTAACATTATTGCGGGTAGTTCTGCAGAACAGGCTCATTTAGAAGCTAACGATAGAATTATTACGATTGATGGTAAAAAAATTAGTACTTGGGATGATATTCGTCCTAGCTTACAAGGCACAGCAAACCATGGTGTAACTGTTGTTGTAGAGCGTGAAGGACAAACTATAGAGACTACGGTAATACCTAAAATGGAACAAGATAGTCCTAAGATTGGCATCTACCCTAGCTTTACTCGTGAAACTTATAGCATTGGTGAATCTTTGAGCCTTGCTGTTAGTCGGACGGGGCAAACTATTGTTGCTATGGTCAGTGGGATTTACGATATGATTCGTGGCACACAAGCAGCCGAATTATCTGGTCCAGTAGGAATTTCCCAAATGGCAGGTACTATTGCACAATCAGGATTTGCACCACTATTAAGTTTTGCTGCATTTCTTAGTATTAACTTAGGGGTCATTAATCTTTTACCATTACCTGTTTTAGATGGTGGTCACTTGATTATTATCTTGGCGGAAGCTATAACAGGCCGTAGATTACCTGCTAAAGCTCTTATGTATATACAAATGGTTGGGGTTGCCTTAATGGTAGCATTATTCTTATATGTAACAACGCAGGATATTTTCCGTTTACTATAAGACAGATGGGAGATTACAATGATTGTACGTAAACCAACAAATGGTATCTATGTAGGTACAGTTAAAATAGGCGATTATGCACCGGTAAGTATTCAATCTATGATTACTACGGATCCAGTACATACAGAGAAGGCAATTGCAGAAATTAATCATTTAGCAGAGGCTGGTTGTGAACTGGTTCGTGTCGCCGTTCCTACAATGGCATCTGCAAAGGCTTTAAAGGCTGTTAGAGCGGGCATTTCAATTCCTTTGATCGCCGATATTCACTTTGATTATAGATTAGCTTTAGAAGCTATTGAAAATAATGTTGATGGATTGCGCATTAATCCAGGAAATATTGGTGGTGAAGATAAGGTTTTAGCCGTTATTGAAAAGGCAAAACCTAAACAAATCCCAATTCGCATTGGTGTTAATGCAGGCTCTTTACCAAAGCATATTCTCGATGCTCATGGAGGACATCCTACAGCGGATGGTATGGTTGAAACAGCTTTAGAACACGTAAGAATTTTAGAGAAACTTGATTATCGTCAAATGAAATTATCCATTAAAGCCACGGAAGTGCCTCTAATGGTGGAAGCATATCGTAAGTTATCTGATAAGATTCCTTATCCGTTACATTTAGGTGTAACAGAAGCTGGTACTATTAAACAAGGCACTATTAAATCTGCTATGGGGATTGGTGCATTATTGCTCGATGGCATTGGTGATACATTACGAGTATCCTTAACTGGAGATCCAATTCACGAAATTGAAGTAGGTAGAAGTATTTTAAGTAGCTTAGGATTAAGAAATTTTGGGGCCACTATGATATCTTGTCCTACATGTGGTCGTTGCCAAGTAAATTTATTTGATATGGCTGGTATTGTAGAAGAACGTCTAGCATCCATAAAAGCGCCTATTAAGGTTGCCGTTATGGGGTGTGTTGTAAATGGTCCAGGGGAAGCGCGTGAGGCCGACTTTGGTATTGCTGGTGGTGATGGTCAAGGTATTATTTTCCGTAAAGGGAAAGTTATTAAGACTGTACCAGAAGCCGAATTAGTAGATACATTGTTTAGAGAAATTGACCAATATTTAGAAAATTTAGATGAGGAGTCTTTATGTTAGCCACTAAATTATATGCACCTACATTGCGTGAGGTTCCATCTGACGCTGATGTAGTAAGCCAACAGCTTATGCTTCGCGCTGGTTTTATGCGTAAAACTGCAAATGGTTTATATAGTTTTTTACCATTAGGTTGGAGAAGTATTAAAAAGATTGAAGCTATTGTACGTGAAGAAATGGATCGTGCTAGTGCTCAAGAAATTATGATGCCAATTTTACAGCCTGCAGAAATTTGGAAAGAGTCTGGCCGTTGGAACGCATATGGCGCAGAAATGATGCGTATCAATGATCGTCATGATAATGAGTTTTGTCTAGGACCAACACATGAAGAGATGATTACAACCCTCGTTAAAAATGAGATTAACTCATATCGTCAATTACCAGTCAACTTATATCAAATTCAAAGTAAATTCCGTGATGAGCGTCGTCCACGTTATGGCTTGATGCGTAGCCGTGAATTCATTATGAAAGATGCTTATTCTTTTGATGTAGATGAAGCGGGTTTAGATGAATCCTATAAATCTATGTACGATGCATATACACGTATTTTTACACGTTGTGGTCTTACATTCCGCCCAGTAGAGGCTGATAGTGGTGCAATCGGTGGTAGTGGTACGCATGAGTTCATGGCCATTGCCGAAGCTGGTGAAGCTGATATCGTATATTGTACTAAGTGTGATTATGCAGCTAACATTGAAATCGGCAAGCCTGGTATCATGAAGCAAGACGAAGAAGTTCTTCATGAGTTATCTGTTGTGGATACACCAAATGCAAGTTCTATTGAAGCTGTGGCAGACATGTTAAATTTACCATTACATAAAACTATCAAAGCGGTAGTATTTTCTATTGATGGTAAAGTGGTATTAGCCATTGTTCGTGGTGACCATGAAGTAAATGAAGTCGCTGTACAACATGCCGTTCTTGGTGCTGTAGAGCCTGAGATGGCCACCCCTGAAGAATTGGAAAAAGTAGGTTTAACAGCTGGTTTCATCAGTCCTATTGGTTTAAAACAAACAGAAGAATTTGCTATTGTTGTTGATGAATCTGTTATGGAAACTTACAATGTTTGTGGTGGCGCTAATAAAAAAGATGCTCACTACGTTAATATTAATCCAAAACGGGACTTTAATGTAGAAGACATTATTATTGCTCCAATTCGTTTGATAACGAAGGACGATGTGTGTCCTAAATGTGGTGGTGCTTTAGAACATGCTAAAGGCATTGAAGTAGGTCAAGTATTTAAATTGGGTACAAAATATTCTGAAGCATTACAAGCTACATTCTTAGATCAAAATGGTCGTCCTAATCCAATGATTATGGGTTGCTATGGTATCGGTGTATCTCGTACACTAGCTGCTGCTATTGAGCAATATCACGATGAAAATGGTATTATTTGGCCACGTTCTATCGCTCCATTTGAAGCAGTTATTGTTCCAATTAATGCAAAAGATGAAGCATTAATGTCTACTAGTCAAACTATTTATACTGCATTACAAAATGCTGGTGTCGATGTATTGTTAGATGATCGTAAAGATCGTGCAGGTGTTAAGTTCAAAGATGCTGATTTGATTGGTTATCCACTTCGCATTACAGTAAGTAAAAATACTCTTGAGAATAACGAAGTAGAAATTCAAATCCGTAAGTCTGGAGAAGCTCTTCCATGTGCTATTGATTCTGTAGCTGATAAAGTAACAGAATTGCTTCAAAACTTATAATAGAATTGCGATTCTAGTGAATGTTCATTAGGGTCGCAATTTTTCTTTCTAAACTTGAATTAATAGATTAAATAAGTCATAATTAAAAGATAGAATATTTGGAATGGAGGTGCTATATGCTTGTAGATTTTCATATGCATTCCATCTTTTCAGATGGTGTTGAAACACCTAAAGATCTATTGCAACATGCCATAGACTGTAATGTATCTATGATGGCTTTAACCGATCATGATGAAATAGACGGCATTCAAGCATTGCGTGCTGCTCAAAAAGAGTTAGATCCTAATGAATCTATTAAAATCGTAAATGGCTGTGAATTTAGTGCTGATTATAAAGATAAGTCAATTCATATTTTAGGATATTGTTTTGATGAAAATAATAAAGATTTAATCGATTTTATTACGTTTTTTAAAGGAAAACGTGAAGAACGTATCGATGAAATTATCCGTCGTTGTAACAATGAAGGATATTATATTACAAAAGAAGAGCTCATTAAACAATTTCCTGATACTAAAGCTTATGGTCGCCCACATATTGGTAAACTTTTAATTGATGGTGGTTATGCCAAGGATATTAATGATGTATTTAAAGGTATTCTTCGAAAAGATAGTCCTTGCTATGTTCCTAAGGTAAAAGTAGAGGTTCCTTATATTATTGATATTATACATAAAGCTGGAGGACTTGCTGTTATGGCTCATCCTAAATTGGTTACCAGTGATGAATATGTGTTGGAAATGTTAAATTATGATTTTGATGGTATGGAGGTATATCACTCAAAGCATAATGATGATGATGTGGAGCGATATAAAGAATTCGCTAAAAAGCATAAGCTATTTATTACTGGTGGTTCTGATTACCATGGTATTGTAGGCAAGAAACCTGATAGATTTGGTGATTACTTAGTATCTGGTAAGGATGTATCAGAATTTATTAGTTTGTTATAAATGACGAGGTAGGCTATGGAAGTCGTTGCTTTTGTAGGTAGTAGTGGCACAGGTAAAAGTCATCGTGCCCTCGTAGTTGCTCATGAAAATAAAATTGAATGTATCATCGATGATGGTATTTTGATTCATGATAATAAAATTGTAGCTGGCTTTTCTGCAAAAAAAGAGTCTAGTCGTTTAAAAGCTGTTCGTCGTGCTATTTTTCAAGACGAAGTACAAGTTAAATCCGTACGAGAACAATTAGATAAGATTAAACCTAATAAGCTTATGATTATCGGCACTTCTGATAATATGGTTAAGAAGATTACTAAAGCTTTAGGCTTACAAGAACCTGATCGATATATTCGTATAGAAGATGTTGCAACACCTAAGGAAATTGAAAAGGCACAACATGCACGTCTTAAAGAGGGTAAACATATAATTCCTGTGCCGACTATGGAATTAAAGCCACACTTTAGGGGGTATTTGATTGATCCAATCAAAACCATGTGGCGCCGCAGGACTTTGAAAAAACAAGATCAAGATACCTTAGGTCAAATTGGTTCTGAAGGATTTGAACGTTCTGTTGTACGGCCTGCTTTTAGCTACTATGGTCGACTCACTTTTGACGATGAAGTAATTATTAAATTGATTAGAAATGGGTTAAAAAAAGTAGCTGGTGTCGATGAGACCAGTATAATTTCTTTTAAAAAAAGCGACAAAGGTCAAAACGGTCTTGTTGTTGATATGGCTGTAGTTATTGAACATGGATATCCTGTTAAACCGTTGATGCAACAGGTACAAAAATCTGTTCGCAATGAAATTGAATATATTACCGGCATGTCTATTGAACGCATGTCCATTAAAGTTAAGAATATTATTGAAACAAAACGTAAGATTGTTAAAGTGTAGGAGTTAGAATGAAGTCTTATTATATTTACACCTATGGTTGTCAAATGAATACCGCCGACTCTGAGCGATTATCGCATCAGCTTGAATCTGTTGGGTATATACCAACAGAGAATGTTGAAACTGCAGATTTAATTCTGCTAAATACTTGTGCAGTGCGTGAAAATGCAGAAACTAAAGTTTATGGGCGCATAGGTGAGCTAAAAAGACTAAAACGTAATAATAAAAACTTGATTATCGCCGTCACAGGATGTATGGCTCAAAAAAATCAAGCAGAAATGTTTAAACGAGCTCCTCATATTGATATTGTATTGGGTACTCATAATATTCAACATATTAACGAGATGATTGAAGAAGTACAACATGGACATACGCATCAAATCAGCGTAGATATGGATAACTCTGTATTGCCTGAATTAGAGGCAAAACCAAATGGCTCTTTTTATGCATGGGTACCTATTATGAATGGCTGTAATAAATTTTGCACCTATTGTATTGTTCCCCATGTACGTGGTAGAGAGATTAGCCGTCCTGTAGAGGCCATTGTTAAAGAGGTTACAGACCTAGGGGTTAAAGGATTTAAAGAGATCACTTTATTGGGGCAAAATGTAAACTCTTATGGCCTAGATTTTAAAGATGGTACAGATTTTGGTACATTAGTTGGTGCTCTTGATGGTATTCCTGGTATAGAACGTATTCGCTATATGACAAGTCATCCTCAAGATATGAGTAAGTCTATGATTGATGCTCTTGGTAGGTCATCCAATATTGTGACGCATTTACATTTACCTATTCAATCTGGTTCCAATCGTATTTTAAAGAAAATGAATCGTCATTACACGGTAGAGCATTATAAAGAATTACTTTCTTATTGCCGTGAAAAAATAAAAGATGTGGTGGTGACTACGGATATCATTGTAGGTTTCCCAGGAGAAACTGAGGAAGATTTTCAAGCTACATTACAATTATTAAAAGATGTGCGCTATGATATGGCGTATACGTTCATCTACTCTAAGCGCTCCGGAACACCAGCAGCGACTATGGATGATCAAATTCCAGAAGAGATTAAGCGCGTTCGCTTACAAACATTGATGGATGTACAAAATGAAATCTCTTATGAATTAAATAAACCTATGGAAGGACAAGTATTTGATATTATTATAGAGGGACCAAGTCCTCGTGATGAAGACATGTGGTTCGGTCGTACATCTGGTAATAAAATGGTTTTATTCCCTAAGGATGACTCTCTATCAATTGGTCAAACTGTACCAGCTCATATCGATAAAGCTCAAACATGGGTTTGTTATGGTAGTATTGTAAAATAAATTATTAGAATCAAAAAGAACTCGTCACTATTATGTTAACTCTAAGGTTAGATTTTTTATCTAAAATTAGTTTGCTAAACATGTGGTGGCGATGTTCTTTTTTACCATAGATGCTGATTAGAAATCATATGTGTTATAATAATAGAATAATATAAAAGTTGTATATTGAAGATATTCATAGGTATGAACACCATTTACATTTTGTATTTTTACAAAGAAGGTGTAACTATGAAACTTGATTTAAACGCTGTAGGCGAAACGGCATTATTGACACTATATGCGAGAGCGAAAGATTATGAGTCAGAACAATCCGTATTAAAGGATCAGAAATCCTGGGATATTTTAAAGCATATTGATTATGATTTTGATCAATTTAAAGATGTTAAGATGTCCTATTATGGAATTTTAGGACGGGCTAAAGTAATCGATGATGAGATACGAAACTTTATATCTCTATATCCAGATTGTATCGTCGTATCATTAGGTGCCGGTTTAGATACTATGTTTTATCGAGTCGACAACGGTTATATTGATTGGTATAATATCGACTTTGCCGGAGTGATTGAAGCACGTACACAATTTTTTGAGCCTCATGAACGAGTCCATAATTTAGTAAGTTCTATAACTGATGAATTGTGGACTAAAAATATTGAGATAAATGGACGAAAACTACTGCTTGTTAGTGAAGGTGTAGTTATGTATCTTACATTGGATGAAATGAAGCAGTTTTTAGGCTTGCTGACTGATTCTTTTGAAGAGTTTACGTTATATCTTGATATGATTTCTCCATATGTGGCGAAACGCACTAAACAACATGATATGCTTAGTAAAATGAATGTTTCTTTTCAGTGGGGAACTAAGGACGGTCATGAAATTGTAGACATGAATCCTAAGCTTAAACAGACTGGATTGATTAATTTTACAGGAAGTATGTTGTCCTTAGCACCTATTGTTTATAAATTATTATACCCGTTTATATATTTGTTTAATAACCGTATGGGAATATACGAATATAAGCGGAATCTGTGATATGACTCATAATATATGAGGTGAATATGAGTAAAAAGCAAACACCTATGATGGAGCAGTATTTAGATATTAAATCTAGATACTCTGAAGAATTATTATTCTTTCGATTAGGTGATTTTTATGAATTATTTAATGAGGATGCTTTAGTCGCATCACGTGAACTTAATATTACCTTAACAGGTCGTCCTACAGGAGATGAGGAACGCACACCGATGTGTGGCGTTCCTTTTCATGCGGCTGAAAGCTACATAGAAACGCTTGTAAAAAAAGGATATAAAGTTGCTATCTGTGAACAACTAGAAGATCCTAAAGCAGTTAAAGGCATTGTTAAGCGCGATGTCATTAAAGTTGTTACTCCTGGTACAGTGATGACAGAAAATGGTAACGATGCACGGTCAAATAACTTTTTATCATTATTTTATATGGTAAAAGATACGTGGATTCTTGTGTTTTCTGATGTATCTACAGGGGAAGTTATTTGGCACCGCATTACTGATTGTGAAAAACGCAGTGATATGTACGATGCACTCAGCATGTATAGACCAAGTGAAATCATATTGCCTGAAGGAACGATATTACCGCAAGATATTCAGGATTTTATTAAAAATCAATTTAGTAATGTCGTATTTTCTCCTTTTTCTACATACTATACACAACGTGAAGTAGCTGAAAAAGCTGTAACTCATTTCGGTGATTTAGGCCTTATGGAAGAGGATGTATGGGAAGCATTAGGTTATATGCTTTTGTACTTAGAGGATATCATTAAATCTGAAATTTCTCATATCAACTATGTACATCAACTAAGTGTAGGTAATCGCCTTATTCTTGATACATCTTCTTTGCGGCACCTTGAAATTACACATAATTTACGCGATGGTGGACAAAAAGGTACTTTACTGGATGTACTAGATCGTACGTTGACACCAATGGGGGCACGCCTTTTAAAACAATGGCTTGAAAGTCCATTAACTGATATAAATCAAATACAACGTCGTCAAGCAGCCGTTTCAGAACTTATTACACGCGGTGCTGAACGTTCTCATATTCGTAACTTTTTAGATTGTATTTACGATTTTGAACGCATCGTTGGTCGTGTTGAAACCGGATCTGTGTCTCCCAGAGATTTAACGGCTCTTCGTGAGTCATTAGCAGTTTTACCTGATATTAAGAATGTATTAGGTACATGTTCAAGTCTAGCTTTAACATCTATTAATGAGCGCATGCAAGATCATAAAGATATTTATGACTTATTATGTCGAGCTATTGCAGAGCAACCAGCGTTGACATTAAAAGACGGTCGTGTTATTAAAAATGGATTTAATGCTGATTTAGATGAGCTACGTTCTTTAGCGACTAATAGCGAGCAATGGCTTGCTAAGATGGAAGCGGATATTAAAGAAGCTACAGGGCTTTCAAAAATTAAGACTGGTTATAATAAAGTGTTTGGCTACTATTTCGAGGTATCCCATAGTAAATCAGAACAAGTACCAGACTATTTCATACGAAAACAAACCCTGGCCAATGCTGAACGCTATATTACGCCTGAGTTAAAAGAATTTGAAATTAAAATTCTCAGTGCGAAAGATAAAATCATCGCGTTGGAACACGAACTATATCAACAATTACGCAATGACATTAAACTCGTTATCAAAGATGTGCAAGAAACGGCACGTGCTCTTGCAGACCTTGATGCATTGTGCTCTCTTGCTTTGGTTGCTTATGAAGAAAATTATATTTGTCCAACTATTGTAATGAATGGTCAAATCAATATTCGTGATGGTCGTCATCCAGTTATTGAAAAGTTTTTAAAACGTGAGGTATTTGTACCAAATGATATCGTTCTAAATCATGATGATGAAGAATTTTTACTCATTACAGGCCCTAATATGGCAGGTAAATCTACTTACATGCGTCAAGCGGCTATCTTAATGAGTAAAAATTCTTCATTATGGCACAGATTGGTTCCTTTATCCCTGCTCGTGAGGCATCTATCTCACCTGTGGATCGTATTTTTACACGTGTCGGTGCTAGCGACGATATTTCTACTGGTCAAAGCACGTTCATGGTAGAAATGAAAGAGGTAGCGTATATTTTAGAAAATGCTACTCATAATAGTTTAATTATTCTCGATGAAATTGGTCGGGGTACGAGTACCTTTGATGGTTTGAGTATCGCACAAGCCGTAGTGGAACATATTTGTAAGCACATTCATAGCAAGACTTTATTTGCAACGCACTACCATGAATTGATTTGCTTAGAAGAAAGCTATAGTAAATTAAAAAATTATACCGTTGCAGTTAAAGAAAAAGGGAAAGATGTTGCTTTCTTGCGTCGTATCATTAAAGGTGGTGCAGATCGCAGTTATGGTATCCATGTTGCTAGACTGGCGGGCCTACCTAACTCTGTATTAAAACGAGCTGAAGTGATTTTAGAATCCTTGGAAGATCAAAGTCATGATGCAAGTGACTTAAATAATCGAGTTATGGGCGCTCAACTTACTAATGTGGCAAAATCAGCTGTTAAGCAAGTTAGTGATTCTCCATTAGGCAATTTATTTACCCATTCCGTAGTAGATAGCTTACTGGAAGTCGATGTAATGAGTATGACTCCAATTGAAGCATTAAATAAATTATATGAACTACAAGAGGAGGCTCGTAAAGGAGGCGGGAAATAATGGCAACCATTCACGTATTGGATGAAACGACAATCAATAAGATAGCTGCCGGTGAAGTCGTTGAACGTCCCGCATCAGTTATTAAAGAGCTCATTGAAAACTCTATTGATGCGTCTGCCACTAATATTGAGGTTGAAATTGGTGAAGGCGGTGTGGCCTATATGCGGATTACTGATAATGGTATCGGTATGACGGAGGAAGATGCTCGCTTGGCGATTCTACGTCATGCAACCTCTAAAATTCAACAAGTAGAGGACCTCTTTGATATTGCGTCCCTAGGCTTCCGTGGGGAGGCTTTGGCTAGTATTGCCTCTGTATCTCATTTCTCTTTGACTACTCGTAAAGCAGACTCTGATTTGGGGACTCGTATTACTGTTGATGGCGGCACTTTTACCGATTGCATTCCTTATGGTGCGGCACCTGGTACAACTATCGAAATTAAAGATTTATTTTATAATACGCCGGCTCGTCGTAAATTCTTAAAAACGGAGCGTACAGAAGCCTCTAAAATTCAAGATATTGTAGGGAAATTAGCTCTAAGTAATCCACATATTTCTTTTAAGCTTATCATCGATGATCGGGTAGCTATTATCACACCAGGAAATGGCGATATTAGTGATACTGTAGCTGCGCTATATGGATATAAAACCAAAGATGATATTTTTACTGTTGCTTATGAAAGTGATTCTATCTATATCGATGGCGTAGTGAGTAAGCCCACACTTCTTAAAAGTACAAGGATATGGCAGACCATTATCGTCAATAATCGCGTGATTTCTGATAAAACCATAATGAAGGCTATCGATAATGCATACCATGCACTATTACCGAAAAATGGTCATCCTTTGGTGGTACTAAATATTACTGTGCCTGCGAGAATGGTTGATATAAACGTACATCCTCGCAAGAGTGAAGTTAAATTCTCAGATGATAAGATTATATTTAAAGCGGTTTATCACGGTATCTTAAATGCTTTAAATAATCCACTCCATGAGAGATACGAACGAGAGTCATCATCTTATATGACTGGTACAGTTGCTAATATATCCGATAAATATGGTAATGATATTGCTAGTAATAGTAATAGGGATATAAAGAATTTTAGCTCTGATAGTACATCCTTAGCTGGTAATACTACTTATGATTCTTATCAAGCGCCTACTGTTGTACACGATTCAATGCAATCTGCTGAACATATAGCAACAGCTATAGATTATGATAAAGTTTTTGGTGGACGCCGTACAAAAGGCTATGAAGTCATGCGCGGTGAAACTTCGCAGTTTGTGGAAAATCTTAAAACAAAGGGGTATACACCACCTGCACCTAAAGCTACTTATGAACAATCCTCTTTTGTAGATGAAAGTTTTGAAGCTGTTCCTACTGCATACACTAGTTATACTTCGGAAGATGTAGAGAAGTTTAAATCCTTGTCTCACGATATTCGTAACGAAGAGATAGAAGAACGTACAATTCAAAACTCGGGCTTTTTACCAATGGGTCAAGTTGCATCTTGTTATATATTAGCTAAAAAAGGTGATGATCTATATATCATAGATCAACATGCTGCACATGAGCGTGTGCGTTATGATAAGTTGTGTAAGTCTTCTGAATCGATTCCTATGCAGTCTATTTTGGTTCCTCAGTATAGTGAGGCCACAAATGATGAAATGAATTTAGTAGAGGAAGAACGAGAAACATTACTTGATCTTGGCTTTGATGTAGAGTTAGGTGGTCCTATTAAGATAAAATTAGTAGGGGCTCCAGTAGATTTAGTAGAGTCAAAAGCATTTGAAATTCTGCAATATATATTCTCTTACTTACATGATCATCAACAGCCTACTAAGGCTCAATTACGACATGAAATGTTAGCTTATGCATCTTGTAGAGGGGCCATCAAGGCAGGTCATAATTTAAATATGTATCAAATGACTACCTTAATTGAGGACTTATTTAGTACCGAAAAACCATATGTATGTCCTCATGGTCGTCCTACGATTATCAAATTTACACCTGATGAATTAGGTAAATTATTCTTACGGTCTTAATATGAATATATTAACTACAGCTCAAAAATCTAATGAGGCCATTCAAGAGGAAGCCAAAGCTTTGGCTTCCTCTATGCATATAGCCTATATAAAAAGAGGAAAATTATCTATACCAGCATTATTTAATGCTCATCCATGTGATTTTATTGCTGTTCTTTCTGGTAATGGCTTAACTATTCATTTTCCTGATAATCAGCAACATAGCTTTCATTTATCCATGGCTCAATTACGTATACTACGTTTGCAACGTGGAGAAGGAGATCATTTAATTAATGCTGTTCAGAAAATACTAAGTACTAATGAAATAACTGATAAAGAAGAATTTTCGTTTCTTGATTGTACAATTGGTCTTGGTAGTGACAGCATCGTTGTGAGCTATGCTTTTCCTCAGGCTAAAATAAAAGGTCTAGAAGGTTCTTTACCTATATGGCTTGCCACATCTTATGGTTTAGCTCATTATTCGCATAATGTGAAAAGTGTGACGGACGCATTACGTCGTATTGAGGTAAGTTATGATACCTTTGAAAACTATGTACCTAATCTACCAGATGAAAGTATAGATATTATTTATTTTGATCCTATGTTTGAGGTCCCTGTAGAGGATAGTCCTCAATTTAAACCACTTCGTGGACATACTGTGGAAAGTCGTATTGATGATAAAATTATGGAGGAAGCTATGCGTGTTGCCTCTTATGGTGTTATCATTAAAGAACGACCATTTAGTTCTGTCTTTCAGAAATATCCACCTCACCAATGGGTGGGGGGAAAATATAGCCGTATAGGTTATGGAGTATATATGAAGGAGTTATTGTGAATCCCTTAATTACCATCGTTGGACCTACTGCGGTAGGCAAAACAGATCTTACCTTGGACTTAGCAGAACAGCTACATGCTGAGGTTATTTCTGGTGATGCTTACCAGGTTTATAAACAACTTAATATTGGTACCGCTAAACCATCGGTGGATGAACTTAATCGGGTGAAACATCATCTCATCGATATACTGGAACCAAATGATTCATATTCGGTATCTATTTTTCAAGATCAAGCTAAAGAAATAATTGCAAGATTAAAAGATAGAAATATTCTTCCTATTCTGTCTGGTGGTACAGGACTGTATGTCCAATCATTATTGGAGAACTACAACTTTAATGATGTTAAACCTGACGAATATTTGCGAGCAGAACTCGATGAGCTCTATAGTACAAAAGGTATTGAAGGCTTACGAGATTATGCTTTCACATTAGGTAAAGAGCATAATATAGAGATACAATATAGCGACAAACATCGTTTGTATCGAGCTATTGAGATATTGCATCATGGTGATGTAGATTCGTTGCGAAATCAGACTAAAGATGGTGTATCCTATAAAGGGCCTGTCATCGGTCTCATGAGAGATCGTGATAAATTATATGAACGTATCAATTTACGCGTTGATATGATGTTTGATGCAGGTTTGATTGAAGAGGTGGAACAACTCATAAAATCTGGAGTGAATCCAGATTGCCAAGCTTTTAAAGGTATTGGCTATAAAGAGGTTGTAGACTATATAAATGGCAATATAACATTAGATGAGTGTCATGACTTAATTAAGAAGAATACACGTCACTTTGCTAAGCGCCAAATTACATGGTATAAACGTATGCCATATATAGAATGGATACATATTGATAGCAATACACCTAAAGATTTTATATTTAATAAAGCTATGGATTTAATCCATAGAGAAGGATTAGCATGACATTAGAAGAAATACGCAGTAAAGCCCTAGAAATGGCTGAACCAGAATTTAAGAAATTTGAACCTATTGCATTGGCCAATACAAAAAAAGTATTAGAAGCCTTTAAGGAATGCCAAGTATCTGATTATCATTTCACTGGTACTACTGGTTATGGATATAACGACGTAGGGCGTGAAAAATTAGATGAAGTATTTGCCTATGTATTTAAAGGTGAAAAGGCTATCGTTCGTCCTCATTTTGTTTCTGGTACACATGCGTTAGCTACTACATTAATTTCTTTGATGGGAAATGGCTCTAAAGGGACAGAGTTTATCTATGCCGTAGGGGCTCCTTATGATACGATGCAATCCGTTATCGGTGCCGCTCGTGAAGTACGTGGTTCTTTAGTAGAAAAAGGTTTTACCTATACTGAGGTACCATTGAAAGATAATACTTATGATGTTGAAGCTATTGCTAACGCTGTTAACGATAATACGCGGGTAGTAGTGATTCAACGGTCTCGAGGCTATAGCACACGTGAAC
>OLOY01000379.1_pt1 | contig 36350 bp, 31 predicted proteins | sample 1672771 | NCBI WGS metagenome assembly OLOY01 (sample SAMEA3136722, study PRJEB25190) | human gut metagenome
TAGAGCACTTGACTTTTAATCAAGTTGTCCGGGGTTCGAATCCCCGCACGCTCATGGAATGAGAGTGAAGTAGTATATAAGTACTGCTTCTTTTTTTTGCTAAAAATGATTGACAGAAGTCAGAAAAATGTTTATATTATATTTTAATAAAAGGGAGTAATCGGCATCTATTTATTTTTAAGGATAGATGTTTACGATGACGTCAGTACGATGACAGACAGGTCATCCGTATCGTAATGAAATGGTGAGACTTTTATTGCATAGTTTTTGTGCAATAAAGGGCTCTTTTTTTATTATTAAGATTTACGCTTTATTTTGCACAACGGTTTTATATAACTTTGCACAACAGAAAGGAGAATAAGATGTTAACAAGTGAACAGGCAAGGCAGAATCAGGAAAAATATGGATTCAATGAATTGACGGAAGGAAAAAAGAAAAGTGTACTCCGAATATTTCTGGAACAATTCAAAGATTTTCTGGTTATTATATTGATTGTATCGGCGGTCATATCAGGAATTCTCGGAGATGCGGAGAGCGCAATTGTTATCTTCGTCGTAATCACGATGAACGCGGTTCTGGGAACGATACAGACGGTAAAGGCGGAGCAGTCACTGGACAGTTTAAAGCAGTTATCGGCACCGGAAGCCAAGGTTGTGCGTGATGGCAGCGTGATACAGATCCCGTCCAGGGAAGTCACGATCGGTGATGAAGTGATCCTCGAAGCAGGAGACTGTATCCCGGCAGACGGAAAGCTGATCGAATGTGCAAGTCTGAAAGTAGATGAAAGTGCTCTGACGGGAGAAAGCATTTCCATAGAGAAGAATCTGGATGAAGTGGAAGAAGCTGCGGCACTGGGAGATCAGACGAACCGGGTATTCTCCGGAAGCTTCGTCACATATGGAAGAGGAAGATATGAAGTAACTGCGATCGGTATGAAGACAGAAGTCGGAAAGATTGCAGATCTTATGAAGAATACTTCGGAAAAGAGAACACCGCTGCAGGTGAATCTGGATGATTTCGGAAAGAAATTATCGGTGCTGATCCTGGCATTTTCCGTAGTGATATTCGGAGTGAATGTATTTCAGGGTGAATCGTGGGGTTCTGCATTTATGTTCGCTGTTGCACTTGCAGTTGCGGCAATACCGGAGGCTTTAAGCTCGATCGTTACGATCGTGTTATCCTTCGGTACGCAGAAGATGGCAAAGGAACATGCGATCATACGTAAGCTGCAGGCAGTGGAAGGTCTGGGAAGTGTATCGATTGTCTGTTCGGATAAGACGGGAACGCTTACGCAGAATAAGATGACGGTCGAGGATTATTATGTAAATGGAAAGAGGATTTTGGCAGGAAAGATTGATCTGAAGAATGAAAATGAAAAATTACTTTTAAGATTCAGTATCTTGTGTAATGATTCTACGAATACGGACGGACAGGAGATCGGTGATCCGACAGAGACGGCGCTCATCAATCTTGGAACGAATCTTGGTATTGATGCGATGCAGGTAAGGGAGAGATACCCGAGATTGTCGGAAGTGCCGTTTGACAGTGATCGGAAGCTGATGTCGACTGCTCACAATATGAATGATGCACTCCTTCAGGAAGGACATATGATGATCGTAAAAGGTGCGGTAGATGTCCTGCTGGAGCGTATGGACAGAATACGGGTTGGGAATACTGTAAGGAGGATGACAGATTCCGACCGGGAGGACATTGCTGTCCAGAACATGCAATTTTCCAGAGAAGGCTTAAGGGTTCTTGCATTTGCATATAAGCAGATGGAGGAAGAGAAAGAGATCGGTACGGAGGATGAGGACCAGCTGATATTTATCGGTCTGATCGCAATGATGGATCCGCCGAGAGAAGAATCGAGACTTGCGGTGGAGGAATGCAGACGTGCGGGAATCCGTCCGATCATGATCACCGGTGACCATAAGATTACTGCAGCGGCCATTGCAAAGAGAATCGGCATCTTAAAAGAAGAATCGGAGGCCTGTGAGGGAGCTGTAATTGAAGATATGTCGGACGAGGAGCTGCAGGATTTTGTAGAAGGAATCTCTGTGTATGCGAGGGTTTCGCCGGAACATAAGATCCGAATTGTCCGTGCATGGCAGGAAAAGGGGAATATCGTAGCAATGACAGGTGACGGTGTGAATGATGCACCGGCGTTGAAACAGGCCGATATCGGTGTTGCGATGGGAGTGACCGGAAGTGAGGTTGCCAAGGATGCGGCAGCGATGGTCCTGACGGATGACAATTTCGCAACCATTGTAAAAGCTGTGGAAAATGGAAGAAATCTGTATCAGCATATTAAAAATGCGATTCAATTCCTGTTGTCCGGTAACTTCGGGGCAATTCTGGTTGTATTATGTGCATCCGTTGCCGGACTGCCGGTTCCATTTGCTCCGGTGCATCTGCTGTTCATCAATCTGCTGACAGACAGTCTGCCGGCAATTGCACTGGGAGTAGAACCACATTCCAAAGCGGTTATGGAGCAGAGACCGCGGCCAATGAACGAGTCAATCCTTACAAAGCCATATCTGCTGAGTATCGCAACGGAAGGAGTAAGCATCGGTGTAATGACGATGGCTGCATTCCTGATCGGATACACAAGCCAGAATGCAGCTCTTGCAAGTACGATGGCATTCGGAACCTTATGCATGAGCCGTCTGGTGCATGGATTTAACTGTAAGGATGATAAACCGGTAATATTTACAAAGAGATTCTTTAATAATAAGTATCTGATCGGAGCATTTGTCCTGGGTATGATCCTGATCACAAGTGTTCTTATGATTCCGGGATTGCACGGAATGTTCAAAGTAGTTACGTTGAGCCTGAAGCAGCTGATGACAGTATACGGGCTTGCATTGTTGAATCTTCCTGTGATCCAGGGAATGAAATATTTGAAAGAGAGATAGAAACAGAGAATGGAATTGAGAAAAGAAACGGTAAAACAGATCAGGGGGCTGATCGTATTTACGGCATTATTGATCGTCTGTCTGTGGAAATATGATGTTGTGATGGATGCGTTTAGATTCGTATTGAATATTTTATATCCATTTCTGCTTGGCGGTGCGATTGCATTCGTCTTAAGCGTTCCGATGAATTTTGTGGAAAGAAAATTATTCACAGAGAGAAAGCTTCCTGAAAAATATAAAAGAAAATATGCCAGAGGAGTCAGTCTTCTGATCGTTCTTTCCGGTGTGATCGGGCTTCTTGCAATTATCATGTTCGGGCTGATTCCGCAGCTTGCCGGGACATTTGCCAGTCTCGGGAAGAGTATCCAGGATTTTATCCCGCAGCTGCAGGAGTGGGCAGATCATTGGTTTCATAATAATAAGGAGATCATGAATGTAGTCAACAATCTGGAATTTGACTGGAACAAGGTGATGGAGGCTGCGCTGGAGTTTCTGAAGAACGGAGCCGGAAGTATGCTGGAATCTACGATCAATACGGCGAAAAATATCATTGGTGCCGTGGGAACATTCTTTATCGCTTTTGTATTTGCAATGTATATTTTGCTGCAGAAAGAAAAGTTGGGAAGACAGGCGAAAAAAGTGTTATTTGCATTTGTCAGAAAGGGAAGGGCAGAGGCTGCGCTGGAGGTTCTTGCATTGACATATAAGACATTTTCCAGTTTTCTGACGGGACAGTGTGTAGAGGCTCTGATTCTGGGATCCATGTTTGTGATTTCGATGACGCTGCTTAGACTTCCGTATGCACTTCTTACGGGAATTGTGATCGCATTTACCGCATTGATCCCGATCTTTGGAGCATTCATTGGCTGTGCGGTCGGTGCGTTTCTGATATTTATGGTGAGTCCGGTCCAGGCATTGATATTTATCGTACTGTTCCTGGTACTCCAGCAGATAGAGGGCAATCTGATCTATCCGCATGTGGTGGGCAATTCGGTCGGCCTTCCGTCTATCTGGGTGCTGGCTGCGGTAAGTATAGGCGGAAGCCTGATGGGTATTGTTGGAATGTTGATCTTTATTCCGCTGATGTCAGTGTTCTATGCTTTGTTTCGGGAAGTTGTCTACATTAAACTGCGGCAGAAAAAGATTTATCCACAGGATATTGGTTGATTGTGGATAACTTTTGGGGATTAAGCATCGGTTTTATCTTTGCTGCCTTTGCTGTCCTTTCCATTCTGGGCTTTGCTCCAGATACGGAGGGCAGCGAGGATTCCGAATGTATACAAGATCGTCACGAGTATTACCGGATTATCCTTCAGAAAATAAATAACAAGGATAACGGATAACAGACAGATGGCGAGCTGGAATGTAGTCCAGAATCTTTTCTCACGTACTTCCTTTGCCTGCTGGAGAAGTTCCATACGTTTCTGTTCCATGCGGAGATACTCCATCAGATCTTCATCGCTGATGCGGGAGAGGATCTGTTCATCACGGTTCATCTCGATCTTGCGTTTGGAACGGAAATTGGAGAAAAATTCGCGGAACGGATGCTCGTCTTTGGAGCGGGATTTTTCCTGTTGTTCGTAGAAATCTTCTTCCAGGTCATCGTCGTCGTCTTCTTCTTCCGCATCTTTTGGTGAAGATTCTTTTGTATTTTGGGTGTCACTGAATTTGTTAGTGTTATCGGCAGTTTTATCGTCGGTAGCTTTGCTTTCAGTATCTGAAGTTTCCTGCGCAGCAGATACAGTTTTCTCCTCATCAGAAACAGGATAAAGCACAACATTGTCAGTGGCAGCAGGTGCGGTAGCTTCAGTTCCTTTAGTCTCAGACGATTCTTCGGTCTGTACTGCTTTTTCTATATTTTCGGACATAATTTTACCTCCGTCTTCATTTCTATATTGTCTTTTATTTTATCATATCAGCTATGAAAGCAAAAAACAAATAAAGAGTACATAAAATTCTGGAAAATAACTTGCAGTAGAAAAACTCCCCTAAAAATGGTAGAATTGTAAGGAATCATTTGGAGGAAAACAAGATGCAGTTAATGAATGAAATCCCGGATACGTTCTGGAGTCTGTTCCGTTCGGTCAACCGGGATATTTATATTGAAGCACTTTTATGTATTAATGAAGAATACGAATATAATAACTATTTCCTGACGAAAGAGGTGTGCATCCAGATCTTAAGTGATATGAATGCGAAGAAGCGCTTTGAGCTACAGCGGGAGGAAAATGATACAGACTTTGATATGTTGGAGACGCCTTCTTCGAGGATCTTAAACTGGCTGCTGCGGGCAGGATGGCTGAAGCGTATCGAGGATTATAATACACTGGTGACAAATATTGTCATTCCGGATTATGCGGCGGTGATGATCGATGCATTTGAAAAGCTGAATTCGGAAGATGCATCGGAGACGGACATTTATATTCAGAATGTGTATGCAACGCTGTATGCGTTCCGCAATGATCCGCGGGCAAGTGTCGGGCTCTTAAGGACGGCTCTGGTGAATACGAGGCGGCTGAATAAGGCACTGCAGGATATGCTTCATAATATGAATAAATTCTTTGCGAAGCTCTTGCAGCAGGATTCTTACAGTGGGATCCTGCGGGAACATCTGGACAGTTATGTGGAAGAGATCGTATGGAAGAAGTATCATATTCTGAAAACATCGGACAACTTTTATATCTATAAGATGGATATTAAGAAATGTCTGAGAGAGATCCGGGATGATGAAGCATTTATCATGAAGGTACAGGCACGGTCGAAGATGCTGGGAGATAACCAGGATGATGTGTTGGATCTGCTGGATCTGATCGAGCGTGGATTTGACAATATCGAGCACCGCATTGCCAATATGGACAAAGAACATACGAAATATGTCCGGGCAACGGTAACCAGAATGAATTATCTGTTAAGCGGTGAGACGGATACGAAGGGCCTGGTGGTACAGCTTCTGAATAAGATGTCGGAAGAACCGGAGCAGATGGAAGAGATCATCACAGAGACCGGAAAGCGCATGAATCTGTCACTTCTGGAGATTCTGTCAGAGAAGTCTTTATATAAGAGAAGAAAATCCAGAAAAGACTTCATCAGTCAGCTGCTTCCGGATGAGACGACGGGAGATCTGGATAAGGATGATATCTTAAGACTGAACCGGATACAGATGCGGTTCAGCAAGAAGCAGATTGAAGAATTCATCGAGAATAATATGGAAGATGAAGTGATGGATGCGTCGAAGATCAATATTGCTGACGAGGAAGAATTTGAAAAACTGATTCTTGCTTATGATTACAGTACGCGTAAGAACAGCAGATATATGGTGCTGGAAGAAGAACCGGAGATGGTGGAAAAGGACGGATACCGGTATCCGGCACTCAGGTTTGTGAAACGGCGAGTGTAATAGATAAAAGGAGTTCTGAAAATAAATGATAGATTACTACGAACAGTTAACCCAGGAAGAAAAAGAAGAGGTCACAGAGGTCATCCAGACACTGTACCGTCAGACATTTCTCCTGGAAAGAAAATTTGATAAACGTGCGGGAAGGATGCAGTATACAAAAGAATACCGTACCTGTACGAAGCATCTGGAATTTTTTAAAGCATATTTTGAGGTGGCGGGGATCATACTGCGGGAAAATGTACATATGGGTGTGATCTATATCCAGGGAGAGCAGTTATGGGGTGAGAAGCTGCCGCGTCTGGCGACGATCTATTTACTGGTGCTGAAGCTTATCTATGACGAGCAGATGCAGACTGCATCGTCAAGCAGCCATGTGGTGACAACACTTGGTGCAGTAAACGGAAAAGCAGGAGAATTTCATGTATTGAAGAGTCTTCCGTCAATTACGGAAATGAGACGGACAATCGCACTTCTGAAGAAGTATCAGATCATCGAGCCGCTTGATGTTCTGGAAGAATTAAACGAGTCGACCCGCCTGGTCATTTACCCTTGTATCCATACGGTACTTTTAGGAGATGACATCAGGGAATTATTAGCAACATTCAGTGAGGAGGATCAAATTGGAGACGAAGCAGCCATTCAAAGCACTCTCGAAGATATGCCTGAATAACTGGCATTACATAGATAAAAAGATACTGACGCTTAATGAAGGAATCAACTTCTTCACCGGACATTCCGGAAGTGGTAAATCGACGGTTCTGGATGCGATCCAGATCGTGCTGTATGCCAATACGGACGGCCGTGGATTCTTCAACAAGGCGGCAGCAGATGATTCGGACCGTACACTGATCGAGTACTTAAGAGGTATGGTGAATATCAGTGAAAATAATGAATCACAGTATTTAAGAAATCGTAATTTTTCCAGTACGATCGTGCTGGAGCTGACACAGACGAATACCAGGGATAAGCAGTGTGTCGGTGTTGTGTTTGACGTGGATACGTCGAATAATGACGTAAGCCGCCTGTTCTTTTGGCATACGGGAGAATTACTTCCGAATCATTACCGTTCGGAAGGCCGGTGCCTTACCACTGCGGAAATGCGGGAGTACATGCAGCGTTCCTTTACGCCGGAACAGTTCTACTGCGGTCCGAGCAATGAAAGATTCCGGAGACAACTATACGATATCTATCTTGGCGGTCTGGACATGGAAAAATTTCCAAAGCTATTCAAACGTGCGATCTCGTTCCGTATGAATATCAAACTGGAAGATTTCGTAAAAGAATATATCTGTATGGAGCAGGATATCCATATTGAGGATCTGCAGGAAAGTGTCATGCAGTATGGACGCATGCGCAGTAAGATCGAAGAGACGATGGAGGAGATCAGAAGACTGAAGCTGATCTGCGGAAAATATGAGCAGTATGCAGAAAAATCCGATGAGGAGAAGGTGTGCTCTTATCAGATCGACCGTCTGGAGATTATGAACCATGAGGTGAAGAGTCAGGAAGCTAGAGACCGGATCAAGGTAAGGCAGGAAGCCATCGAAGATCTGAAGAAGCAGCAACAGGTGCTGGAGCAGGAAGAAAAGGACCTGCAGAAAGAGTATGAAGAGATCATTCTGCGGATCGCAGACAGTGGGTATGCAAGACTGGAATCAGATCTGGATACATTAAATGAGACGCTGGAGCGTCTGAATAACGGAAAAGCCCGCTGGGAGCAGACTGCAGAGCATCTGAAGGCATGGACGGAGAAAGACATTACGCCAAATCAGGTGATCTGGGATATCGAAAAATTCGCAGACAGAAGCATTTCCGAAGAAGAGCTTGTGCGCCTGCAGGAAGGCTTAAAAGATCTGCAGGAAGAGCTGGAAGACCAGAGACAGGAAGCGGATGCAGACCTTCGCCGGATCAAGAAAGAAGAGAAAGAGGCAAGAGCAGAGTTAAAAGAACTGAAGCAGGGAAAGAAGGCTTATCCGAGAGAGCTGGAAGAGGCGAGATTCGAACTGCGTAACCGTCTGCATGAGCGCTGCGGCAAGTTCGTGAATGTGCATATTCTTGCGGATCTTCTGGATGTGAAGGACGAGAGATGGCACAATGCAGTGGAGGGTTATCTTGGAAATAATAAATTGCAGTTGATCGTGGAACCAAAGTATGCCAGGGCTGCGATGGACATTTACCAGGAGATGGATACGAAACGTTTCTTCCGGGCAGCAGTCCTGGATACGGAGAAGCTTACGAAGGACAAGCATCAGGTACAACCGGGGGCGCTGGCAGAAGTAGTAAAAGCGAAAGAAGCGTATGTGCAGGAATACATTAATTTCTTCCTTGGAAATGTAAAAAAATGCGAATCGCTGGATGAACTGCGTGAGTGCAGGATCGGTGTGACACCGGATTGTATGCTGTACCAGAGCTACAAACTGCAGCACATGAATCCGGAGAATTACACCAGAAGAGCCTACATCGGTGAGACGAGTATGCGCCAGAGAATCCGCAAGCTGGAAGAAAAATGTGAGAAGTTAAATGGCGAGAGAATGCCGGTACAGGAGCTGTTAGAAGAGATCCGCCAGGCAATGCAGATGGAGATGTTGAAGCAGCCGGCAGAGGATTATCTCGGATGGCTGGCTGACAGCAAGGCAATCATTTCCAAAGAAAAGAAAAAGGCTCAGCTTCTGGAACAGATGCAGAAGTTAAAGGATGAATCCGTTGCTGCATGGGAAGGCAAGAAGAAAGAAGTGCAGGCGGCACAGGATGCGAAGAAAGAATCCGTATCCAAGGTGCAGGAAGCAATCTGGGAGAACAAGAAAGAAATCGAACGTCTGAATGCAGAAGTTCTCGAATCGGAAGAACAGATGAAGGACGTGAAGAGAAAAGTAGCAGATAAGCGTTACGAGAAGGAGTTCCAGGAATATCTGTCTGGCAGAAAATCCGAGAATTATGAGTATCTGAGACGTCAGATGGTTTCGCGGGTATATACGCTCAGGGAAGAAGAGGAAGACGCTTACCGGAAGCTGGTGGAAGAGAGAAGCAGTTATATCAGAGAATATCCGAACCGTACATTCTCAACTTCTATCCGGGACAACGCGCCTTATGAGAAGCTTTTGAATTCGCTGTCCTGCGATCATCTGGAGACTTACAGGGAGTCGGCGAAGACACAGGCGAAAGCAGCTGTGGAGCATTTCAAAGATGACTTTATCTTCAAGATCCGGAGTGCGATCCTGGAGGCTTATCAGAGAAGGGATGAGCTGAACCGGATCATCAGCAAACTGGACTTCGGTAAGGATAAGTATCAATTCGTGATCACAAAGAACAAAGGTGCAGATGGAAAATATTATAAGATGTTCATGGATGATTCCCTGCAGATCCGTCCGTCTGACTTAGATGATACGATGGACAACCAGCTTGATATGTTCACGATGGAGCATGAGAATCAGTATGGGGAGATGATGAACGAGCTGATCAACATCTTCATCCCGCCGGAGAATGCGACGAAGGACGAGATGGATGAGGCGAAACGCAACATGGATAAGTATGCGGATTATCGAACCTATCTGTCATTCGATATGCAGCAGATCGTACATGGCGATAAGGAGATGACGATCGGACTGAGTAAGATGATCAAGAAGAACTCCGGCGGAGAGGGACAGAACCCGCTGTACGTGGCACTTCTGGCAAGCTTTGCGCAGCTTTATAAGATCAATCTGTCGTCGAAGATGCACCGGTCACCGACACTGCGTCTGGTTGTGCTGGACGAGGCATTCTCCAAGATGGATGCCGAGAAGGTGGCAAGCTGTATCTCACTGATCCGCGGACTTGGCTTCCAGGCAATCATCAGCGCGACGAACGATAAGATCCAGAACTATCTGGAGAATGTAGATAAGACTTTCGTGTATGCGAACCCGAATAAGAGACATATTTCCATTCAGGAATTTGAGAAGACGGAGTTTGGGGAGTTGGCGGAGGAAGAATAAGGAAGATATAAAATGGAAGCAAAAGAAGAAATCTATCAGTATATCAGGAAAAATATAAAAGAAGATGGTGTAACGGCTCAAAGTATAGCGGAAATATTCGGAATAAAAAGAAATGTTGCATCACATTATCTAAACTTGCTGGAAAAAGAAGGAAAATTGCAAAAAGGAACTAACCGGCCGGTACATTTTTCAATTCCGACAGATACAGAAAAGAAAGCGGAAGAGTGTAATAATATGATAGATGAAAGACCGGCTGCTCAGAAAGAAGTATCTGTATTTTCAAAATTTATAGGCTATAACGGTTCGATGGAACAAGTAATCGAAAAATGTAAAGCAGCTGTGAACTATCCGGTAAATGGACTGACGATGATCATATGTGGTGCGAGCGGAGTAGGAAAAAGTTATCTTGCATCATTGATTCATCAGTATGCGGTAGAATCCGGGGCAGTAGAAAAAAATGCTCCTTTCGTTGTATTAAACTGTGCGGATTATGCGAATAACTCGGAGTTATTGTCATCTGTATTATTTGGACATGTAAAGGGGGCTTTTACAGGTGCAAATGAAGAAAAGCAGGGACTGCTTGCAGAGGCGGATGGAGGTTATCTTTTTCTGGATGAGGTACACAACCTGTCAGCAGAAAATCAGGAAAAACTATTTCTGTTTATCGATTCGCAAAAATATAGAATGCTGGGCGACAGCAAAAACTGGCAGACAGCAAAGGTACGGTTATTGTTTGCAACAACAGAAGATATTCACAGTACATTGCTTGCAACATTCAGAAGAAGGATTCCGTTTGAAATCCGGATTCCGGATTTTCTGGAGCGGTCATATGGTGAAAGGTTCCTGCTGGTATCGTCCTTCTTTCAGAATGAAGCAGAGATTTTAAAGAAGAATATATGCGTGGATTCAGAGTATTTCAGAAGGATGTTGAATCTGCACGAGGAAGGAAATATAGGTGCTGTAAAAAGTAGGATAAAAGTCTTGTGTGCACAGGCATATAGTCAGCAGAGAGAAGAAGAATTAAGAATCACTACACCGGGAAAAGAATCATCCGATAGTTTTCATTTTTACTGGAACCGTCCGGAAAAGAAAAAATGGATGTCATCCTATCAGATTTTCAGTAATATTACCGGGTGTTTTGTGCCGGGGATGAATTACTCAAAAATAGAAGAAGTACTGGATCTGTTTTTACAGACCATTACAAGAAGACTTGAAGAAAATAAAAAAGAAAATAATTTCTGTGAGATTCCTCCGTTCAGGCACTATGAAGAAAAATGCAGAAACAGCATCAATAAAATATTGAAAAGCTATGGATATCGCTTAAATGAGTTGGAGATAGATGAATTTTATAAGATGGTCATAGCAGTGTTGTTTGACGAGACATTTTTTGGAGCGGCATTTAAGATCAGTGGATATGAAAAGAAAAAATATCGGAAATATGAAGTGATGATCAGCCGGATACTGGATGCTGTGCTGGAAGATTATAATGATAATGTAAGGGAATTCCTGCAGACGATATTAACGGTATGGTTATCAGACAAGGTGAAGGTAAAGTCAAAGATCAACGCATTGATCTTAATGCATGGAGAGCACAGCGCATCAAGCATGGCAAGTCTGGCAAATGAAATGATCGGCGATTATGTCTATGAAGCATTTGATATGCCAATACAGGTACATACGGAAGATCTGATCGTTAAAGTGAATGATTATGTAAGAGATATCGAGACAAATGAGGGATTGGTACTTCTGGTAGATATGGGATCACTGGAAAGAATGTATGATAAGATATCTTGTAATGTAGACGGGGATCTGGTGATCGTTAACAATGTTTCAACGGCATTTGCACTGGAACTTGGATTTAGTCTCTTTGATAAAGCGGATATTTATCGTATTACACAAATGGATATGTCACAATTTAATATGAAAATGCAATATTATAAAGGACTGTCCCAGAAGCCGAATATTATTGTATCCTGCATTTCGGGAGAAGGAATTGCGGTGGAAATTAAGGAAATTCTGAGCAGATATGTCAATACGGATGAAATTGATATTCTTACGATGGATTATTCGGAATTGAAAAAACAGCTGAACAGAGGATCCGCAGAAGATTTCCATAATACGATAGTTGTCTTTACAACAACACCGCTTAGCAGTACGGTAGTACCGGTAATGAATGTGGAAGATCTGGTAAATGGTTTTACAAACCCGTCCTTTCCGGAATTTATGTTAAATAAAGAAAATGTCAGGGAATTTACAAATGATATTATTAAGTTATTCACATTAAAAGGTGTGGCATCCCGCCTGAGATTTCTGAATCCGGAAGTAGTTATGCAGGAAGTGGATCAGGTAATCCGCGGGTATGAAAACTACTATCATGTACAATTGCCGAATTTCCTTCGGATTAATTTGTTTTTACATACATCGATAATGATTGAAAGAGTATTGGTAAAAGAAGAATCGGGAAAAATAGACAGTATTGATACAGAAGGAATCAATGAGGAGAGCAGAAAATTTATTGAGGTTTCAAAAGATATTTTCAAATCCATTATGATGAAATATAAAATAGAAATCTCCGATGCGGAATATTTATTGTTATATCAGATATTACAGTCTGTCATTCAAAAATAGAATAGTGTCTAAAGAAAAAATAGTGTCCAAATGCATGATTAGACACTATTTTTTTCGTACAAATCAGGAAAAGTCTTGAAAATAAAGGAAATTTTTAATATTTTGATTTGAGAGAAAGTTGGCACGCTTCTTGCATGTAATAGAGTAGAATGCAAAATAGAATCTAAGGAGGAAGAGAAAATGCATGTACAATTATGGCAAATGTTATTGATCATTGCTTATGGATTTTTTATCAACTATGACAAAAACGGAACAATGATTGGAACGTCACAGCCGGTCACAGCCGGACTGATCGTAGGATTGATTATGGGAGATTTGAAGACAGGTCTTTATATTGGAGCAACACTTCAGTTAATGACTCTTGGTATCAGTAGTTTCGGAGGGGCTTCTGTACCGGATTATCAGACAGCTGCTTTGGTTGGTAGTTATATTGCAATTTCGACAAAGCAGGATGCTTCTATCGGAATCACACTGGCAATCCCGGTTGCTATGTTAATGGTTCAGTTGGATGTGTTGAAATGGTCTATCAATATCTTTTTCCAGAATAAAGCAGAAAAATTTGCTGAAGCTGAGAATTACAAAGGAATTGAGAGAATGCACTATTGTGGAGTATTGTGTACGATGTGTACATCAGGAATTCCGGTATTGCTGACAGTTATTTTTGGGCCAAAGCTTGTTGGTGGAATCATCAATTACATCCCGGACTGGCTGTCAAGTGGTCTGTCAATCGCAGGTGGTCTGCTTCCGGCAGTAGGTATTGGACTTTTACTTCGCTATCTGCCTGTTAAGAGTTACTTTGGCTATCTGATTGTAGGTTTTGTTGCAGCAGTATATCTGGATATTCCGATTCTTGGAGTTGCGCTGATTGGTTTTGCTATTGCACTGATCATTTATAAAAACAAAAGCGTAGAAGCTGTTTCACCGGTTGTAGCAGGAGGTATGGATGAAGATGAGTAAGAAAGAAAAGACAGTTTTAACAAAGACTCAGAAAAGATCTCTGTTCCGTTGGTTTTTAAATGGAGGGGCATCGCTGAACTATGAACGTATGATGAGTATGGCATATACATATTCCATGTTGCCATGGTTGAAAGAAAATTATAAAGGAAATCCGGAAGGATTGAAAAAATCAGTAAAGACACATTTACAGTATTACAACTGCAGTCCATATATGAATCCGTATGTTATGGGAGTTAACATGGGAATTGAAGGACAGGGAAAAGAGAACTCCCTGGATGCGGTTATGGCAATCAAGACAGGACTTATGGGACCTCTTTCAGGACTGGGAGACAGTGTATTTGTTGTAATACCATGGACAATATTTGGAGCAATTGCTGCCAATATGGCATTAAACGGAAGTGTAGCTGGAATTTTCATCTGGATTCTTGTAACATGGATTTTAAAGGGACTTGGATATCCGTTATTTAAGGCTGGTATAGCTTCCGGAACAAGCCTTGTAAATTCAATTGAAACAAAGATGAAAGTTTTAAAAGAGTGTGTTGCTGTACTTGGACTGACTGTAGTTGGTGCACTGATGCCGACAGTTGTAAAAGCAAATGTTGCACTTACCTTTAAACAGGGAGATCTGAAAATGACAGGTACAGAGATCCTGGATCAGATCATGCCAGGGTTAATTCCGGCAGCACTTGTAGCACTTGTATACTGGATGCTCGGAAAGAAAGTAAAACCGGTATGGATTATCTTAATGATCATTGTTGCATCTATCTTATGTGCAGTATTTGGAATTTTAAAATAATAAAGAAAAAGGGAAGGTAATATAATGGAAGGAATTATACATATCAGAATCGATGACCGTCTTATTCACGGGCAGGTAGCAACACAGTGGACGAATGATCTTGGAGCAACCCGTATCATGGCAATTAATGATGAAGTTGCAACAAATCCAACATTAAAAACCGTACTTCGTATGGCTGCACCACCGAATGTCAGTACATCGATCATTACAAGAGAAACCGCAGTAACCAATATTAAAGCAGGAAAATATACCGGACAGAAAGTTCTGGTAGTGGTAAAATCTCCGTTTGATATCTTATATCTGATCGATCAGGGATTAGATATAAAGACTGTAAATGTTGGAAATATGTCAGCAAGAGAAAATACGGAACATTTACGTCCTACTATCAGTGTGACACCGGAAGAAAAAGAAGCATTTAAGGAACTGTTAGATAAAGGAGTAGAGATTACAACAATTTTAGTACCAAGTGCTCCGAAATCTTACTTAAAAGACAGTCTGGCATAAAAGGAAGGGTGGATATGTATAAAATAATTGTAGCAAGTCATGGTCCGATGGCTGAAGGAATGAAGAAATCACTGGAATTTGTTATGGGACCGGCAGAAAATGTAACGGCACTCTGCCTTGATGAAGAAGGAATCAGTAAATTTTCGAAAGAGGCAAAGAGGCTGTTAGATGAACAGGATACAGAAGAGATTCTTGTAATGGTTGATTTTCTGTTTGGCAGTCCATTTAATGAATTTTCAAAACTTGCAGCTGGTTATGCAGGAAAGATGGAAATTATTACCGGGGTAAATCTGCCGGCACTTGTAGAAGCAGTGAATTGTCAGGAAGACGGAAGCAGTATGGAAACGGTAATTCCACAGATAAAAGAAGCTGCAGTAATGAAAACTTTAAGAGAGATACTTGCAGAAGAAGAAAGCGGAGATGACGATGAATAAACCGATCTATCATATTACACCGGAAAAGGGATGGATGAATGACCCGAATGGACTGGTTGAATACAATGGTGTATATCATGTGTTTTATCAGGCAGACCCGGAGCATCTGATAAATGAAAATATTGGGTGGGGACATAAAATAAGCTCTGATTTGTTACATTGGGAGGAGTGCCAGCCGGCACTGCTCCCTGATCAAAGTTATGACAGAGACGGGTGCTTTACCGGGAGTGCAGTGATCAAAGATGATAAGATGTATCTGTTATATACAGGTCATGTGAATCAGGAAAGCGGATATATAGAAACACAGAATCTTGCAGTGAGTAAAGATGGAATTCATTTTGAAAAATATGACGGAAATCCGGTAATAAAAAACCCGCCGGCAGATACGACAATGAGGTTCCGTGATCCCAAAATATGGGAAAAGAATGGAAATTATTATGCAGTTATCGGTGGGGAGACAGAAGATAAATGCGGAAAAGTTGTATATTACAGAAGCCGGGACCTGCAGGAGTATACATATTGCGGAGTGTTTGCAGATTCTGACGGATCCATCGGAAATATGTGGGAATGCCCGAATTTTGTGCAGATAGGAAATACAGATGTTCTGATCATTTCACCAAAAGGATTGGAAAAAGAAAATGGATTTTCTGCTTCGTTTGAAAGTGGTTATATGACCGGAAAGATGAATTATGAAGAAGGGATGTTCAGTCATGCTTCGTATAAAAAATTAGATCATGGATTTGATTTTTATGCACCACAGGTGATGGAGTGTGGAGACCGTAAAATTCTTTTTGCATGGTTTGCAATTCCGGATTCTCCGGGAATAGAGATGGAAGACGGATGGAGACATTTACTGACATTGCCAAGGGAATTAAAAGTAGCATCAGATAACAGTCTTCTCATGACTCCGATTGAAGAGTTGAAAAAATTACGTACAAAAGTTCTCGAAAAGACGGTACCTGGAGCATCATGGAATTGTAATATCGAAAATCAGCCGCTGGAATTATTGCTGACCGGCCGGTATGAAGAATTATGCTTTGAAATAGCTGATAAAAATGAACCGTTGCTCGAACTTACTTTGAAAAAAGATAATATAGTGTTAAAGCAAAAAAGAGAAGACGGATGGCAGATCCGTACTTGTAGTTATTATGATGATATCATGCGTAAACTGCAGATTTATATGGATTACAGTACAATTGAAGTGTTTATCAACGACGGCAGATATGTATTCTCAAGCAGAATATATCCGGTCGGATCATTGGATTTCAGGATAAATGCAGCCGCAGATAATGAAGATGGAAGTTTGAAAATATATTCTTTGAGTTTATAGTGGGGAACTTTATGATTCTTTCGATGAAACAAGGTCAGCAGCAAAAGCAGAAGCTGACACAAGAGCAAAGCTTTTTTCTGGATATTTTAAAATTTAATAAAGAAGAATTGACGGATTATCTGGAGAAAGAATATCAGGAAAATCCATTGATTGATTTTGACCGGCGCATTTTTAATAAAGAAGGTGTATCTTTTGAGGAGGATTTGTCGGATATCGAAAACAATGCCGTAAAAGAATCGTTACAGGACCATTTGCTGCAGCAGACAGGATTTCTTTCAAAAAAAGTCCCGGAACATATTGCGGAATTTTTAATCTATTCTTTAGACCGCAATGGATATCTGCGGGAGGAAAGTATAAATGAAGTGATAAAATTTTTCCCGGAATATACGGAAGAACAAGTAGAGGATTTTATCAGATGTATGCAGCAGATGGAACCGACGGGGGTATTTGCAAGAAACCTGCAGGAATGTATGGTGCTTCAGCTGCAGGAATCAGAATCAAAATATAAAATGAAATGTATTCAAATCGTGAAGAATCATATTCAATTGTTAGCTGACAATAAATTGCCGGAAATCAGCAGGCTGGAAAACAGTACACTCGAACAGATAACAGAATGTGTAAAAATAATAAGATGTCTAAATCCAAAACCAGGAGCAGAGTATGTCGCTGATGCATCCTATATGGAATGTGAAGTAGAGGTCCTGAAAGAGAATGAAAGTCTGACTGTAAAAATGCTGAATAATTATGAAGCACTGCAGTTGCGGCCGGAATATTATATGACAACGGATGAAACGATGACGGAGTTTGTAAAACCATATCTGAAAAGAATCCGTCTGCTGGTAGACACATTGAATGCACGGGAGAGGACACTTTTTTCTATTGTTTCGAACATTACAGAACATCAGAGGAATTTTTTCCTTAAGGACGGCAGGCTGGAACCATTTACACTGAAAGAAGTTGCAGAAGAACTTGGAATGCACGAATCAACCATATCCAGAGCAATTTCAAATAAATCCGTGCGCTTTAAAAACAGGGAAATTCCATTGAAATACTTTTTTATCAGTAAAACGGTAAATGGGGACAGTAAAGATTGTGTAGAAGAAAGAATAAAAGCTTTAATTGCATCGGAAGATAAGCAGCATCCATTGAGTGATCAGAAATTGTCAGAATTAATGAAAAAAGAGGGAATTGTTGCGGCAAGAAGAACGATCGCAAAATACAGGGAGCAGATGGGCATCTTGCCGGCAGCAAAGAGAAAAGTTTATTAGGGGGACGGGGAAAGTGATTTTTTTCCTGTCCCTGCTGGCTTTTTATAAGTTCAATTCCGAATGTGCCTTTTCATATTCCAGTTCATCGACGAATTTCTGGATGACGAGAGGACTTCCTTCAAGAGCATCCGCAAATTCATTGATAGATTTTCCTTTGGCAAGTTTTTTCTGAATTTGAGTTTTCAACAATTCATGCTGACCGTATTCAAATTCGGCTTTTCTTAACTTCTTTTCTTCAAATTCCTTGTCATATTCATATATGCTCATTTTAATTACCTCGGCCTTATTTTTTAGTAAGAATTCTGATAAGATTCCTTCTTTTATACATTCATTAACGGCCCTTTTTACAGAAAAAAGGATTTCGGTAAGAAACTGGAAAAATATGTAGATGCGGGAGTACGGGAATACTGGATTGCGGATGTGAAAAATCAGAAGGTAATTGTGTATGATCTGGGAGATGATTTTGGAGAAAATATGTTATACTGCTGATAGAAGTACTACGAAAAAGCGGTACAAAAACCAGAAATGGAGAAAAGCATATGAAATTAACAATATTAGGAACCGGAAATGCAACGGTAAGTGAATGTTATAATACTTGCTATGCAATCAGCGATGAAGGGAAACATTTCCTTGTAGATGCAGGCGGTGGCAACCGTATTCTGAAAGTATTAAAAGACACAGGAATCGACTTGAATGATATCCACGATATCTTCGTTACACATGAACATGTAGACCATGTGCTTGGAATTATCTGGCTGGTGCGTATGATCGGACAGAGAATGAACCAGGGAAAATATGAAGGTGATCTTCGCATTTACTGCCATGAGGAGCTGGCAGAGAAGATTCAGGCAATCGCAAATATGACGATCCAGCAGAAGGTCTGTAAGCATATGGGGGAGCGAATCCAGTTTGATGTCGTGAAAGACGGAGACAGCAGAACGATTCTCGGATGTCCTGTGACATTCTTCGACATTGGTTCGACAAAGGCGAAACAGTTCGGATTCACCATGCAGCTTAAGAGCGGTAAGAAATTCACCTGTGTTGGTGACGAGCCGTACAATGAGGTGGATTATAAATATGTGAAGGGCAGTGACTGGCTGCTTCATGAGGCATTCTGCCTGTTCGGTGAGGCGGATAAATTCAAGCCTTATGAGAAGCATCATAGTACAGTAAAAGAAGCATGTCAGCTTGCGGAAGAACTCGGTGTGCCGAATCTGTTGTTGTATCATACAGAAGAGACACATCTGGCGGAGAGAAAGAAGTTGTATACGGAGGAAGGACAGCAGTATTATCATGGCAATCTGTATGTGCCGGATGATTTGGAGACATTTGAGATATAGAAAAGCAAAAGAAAATAAAAATAGATTAGAATGTAAGAAAACCTGCCGACGGGCAGGTTTTCTTGCGTTCATTTTTGATCCGGAAGGGACAATAAAAAAGTCAAAAACCCTATCCCCATGGCTACATGGCTAAAAAAGATCGAGCATATTATCCAGATAAATCTCTTCCCTGACATGCAGTTGATATTCCGGCTTCGTCATATAATAAAGCAGAAATTCAAGAATCAGCGCACTTCCAAGCCCGCGTCCTTCAATCTTAAAATTAGAAAATCCCATTGGCATGTAAATATTCTGTATATCATCCACACTGATGAATCCGGGATTTTTCATTGCCTTGGAAAAGCGGTAACCGTTACCGCCATCCGGCGAAGCACAGTGAAACTCCGGGGCAGGATTTCCGAGATTCTTCCGGCTGACGGATTCATAACAAGTCTTTCTGTCCTTACAGCCGAACCAGCAGCATTCATTGCATAAGAATTCTACTTTATCTTTCTGGTGCTGCGACATCAGGTCTAATTTATCGAATACTTTGTTTAACCGGAAGTCCGGTACAATATAACGGAAATCTTCTCGGTTTATTTCAGTTAAAAAATCCTGAAAATCTGTCAGAACTTTTGTGGTTGAAGAGATAAGGTAGAGATCAGGATAATTTTTTTGTAAATAGTTTAATAAAAGCTCGGAGTGCACGATCACGCCATTCTGGAGTTGGTGTGTATGTGGTGAATTATCAGCATCAGAGGCGTGTTCGAACATTTTACAAAGCTCGTTACATTTCTTATCTGTAAGATGTTCTTCCCGTAGCAACGAATTACTGAACGTCAGCCGGGCCGAGATGCCGTATTCCCGCACCAGATCAAGCACGTCTTCCGGATCAGAATATCCAAATGAAGTACGCCCGCCGCCCCAGATACAATCTGAAGGAGCGCCATAGATCGAGCCAATCTCACACCAGTCGTAAAAATATTCCCTGTGTTTCCGGAATAATGGAAGGAATATGCGGTACAATTCGTAAAATTCAAACAGGCCTGGGAGGTGGTAAAAGGCAGTAGGATTATTATTTTGAATATTTGCTGTAGTTGCTGTATTCATGTGGTTACCTCTGGAAAATTTTCTATGGTTAATGATAACACATTATCCCGGCAGTGAACACGTATATTTCCGCATATGATACACCACATATACTGCGATCACAAGTTCCGTAAGCGGCATTGCGGACCACAGACTTCCGGGCAGGCAATGTCCTTATAGCATATTTTTAATATATGTCAAGGTTTTACATGCATTTCACTTGCATTATCCACATACATGTGTATAATAAAGCTTGTTCGGTATTTTTGAAAAAAAAGTATAGTAATAGAAAACTTTTGGAAATATGGAGGTGAAAATGTGGATATCGGAAAGAAGCTGAGAGAGCTTAGAAAGCAGAACGATCTGACATTGGAAGATCTGGCTTCGCGCAGTGAGCTTACGAAAGGATTTCTGTCGCAGGTGGAGCGTAACCTGACGGCACCGAGTATTGCGACACTGGAGGACATTCTGGAAGCACTTGGAAGTAATCTGTCGGAATTCTTTCATGAAGAGGAAGAAAAGCAGATCGTGTTCGGAACAGATGATTTCTTCGTTGATGAGAAAGAAGATTACCAGGTGGAATGGATCATTCCGAATGCGCAGAAGAACCAGATGGAGCCGATTCTTATGACACTCTATCCGCATAAAAAGAGTCATATCCAGACGTCGTATACGGGCGAGGAATTTGGCTATGTACTGAAGGGAAATATTACGATTATGCGCGGCGGTAAAAAATATAAAGTGAAGGCGCATGAGACGTTTTATATGGATGGTGCGAAGAGTCATTATCTTTATAATCACGGGAATAGCCCGGCAAAGATATTGTGGATCACGACACCGCCAATCTTTTAAAAATAAACCAGAGGGGACAGTAAAAAAGCCGGAAAACCCGTCCCCATGGAAAGGAGAACCATGGAAGAGAAAAAACTAATCGAATTTCGCAATATTGTGAAAAGCTTTGATTCGCAGGTTGTGTTAAAAGGGATCAACCTGGACATATATGAAAATGAATTCGTAACCCTGCTTGGACCAAGTGGATGTGGTAAGACTACACTGCTCCGAATCCTTGGAGGATTTCTGGATGCAGATGAAGGAAAGGTGATCTTTGACAATGAAGATATCACCGGAAAACCACCGTATGAAAGAGAACTGAATACCGTATTCCAGAAATATGCATTATTCCCACATCTGAGCGTATATGAAAATATCGCATTTGGATTAAAGCTTAAAAAAATGAGTAAAGATATTATTGAACAGAAGGTTATGAAGATGCTGAAACTGATCGGTCTGGAAGGCTATGAGGATAAGAATACGACCTTACTTTCCGGTGGTCAGCAGCAGCGTGTGGCAATCGCGAGAGCACTGGTCAATGAGCCGAAGGTACTGCTTCTGGATGAGCCGCTGGCAGCGCTGGACTTAAAGCTTCGGAAGGAAATGCAGTATGAACTGAAGCGCATCCAACAGGAGGTCGGCATCACATTTATCTTCGTAACACATGATCAGGAAGAGGCACTTACGATGTCGGATAAGATCGTCGTTATGCAGAAAGGTGAGATCCTTCAGATCGGAACCCCGCAGGAGATTTACAATGAGCCGACAAACCGTTTCGTTGCAAACTTCATCGGAGAGAGCAATATCATTTCCGGAAGAATGATTGAGGATTACAAAGTTCGTTTTGATGATATCACGTTCGACTGTGTGGATCAGGGCTTTAAGGAAAATGAGCCGGTGGATGTCGTGATCCGTCCGGAAGACATCGATATCGTAGATGTAAAAGACGGCAAGATGACAGGTGAGGTATTAAGTGTTCTGTTCAAGGGTGTGCACTATGAGATCATGGTGGAGACGGTTCCCGGAACGAGTGTTACGGTCAACATGCGTGTCATCCGTAATCACGATGTGACCAGCGAAGACGGAAGCGAGAAGATCAGTGCCAACAACTTCTATGTAGATTTAGAAGATGTGGAGAATCTGGATGATAAGGAAATTGTCGCACTGTCGAATGCACAGGCATGGGAGACGGAAAGTGATGAGTACATTTCCATTGCAAATATTGAATATGAACTGGAAGCAAAAGAAGGCCAGTATCCGGTAACATTCAGCACAGCAAACGGAACCAGCATCGAGAGAACCATCTTTGTAGTTAACCAGCCGTTCGTTAAGAATGAGAAGGCAAATGAAGGTGTTATGGCATTCAACTTCTTCAAGACGGTAGATGAGATTACAGAATCCCAGGCATTGGATACGGATCTTAAGACATGGGCAAATGCACAGGGATGGAAACTGACGGATGAAGACCAGAGCGTGGACATCAGTGTAGACTATGATTTTGATCCGGAAGAAGTAACAGAAGGCGTGTATGAGATTACATTTTCCACTACGGGACGTGAGTTCAAGATCCATACAACGGATTATTCGGAGGAAGGACAGGAGGTCGGCCTGACATTCTTCCCGGAAGATATCCATGTTATGCCGAAGGTGGTATTCTAAGATGAAGAAATTTTCACAGTTAGCATTTCCGTACATTGTGTGGGCGGTACTGATGCTGGTGTTCCCGATGGTTCTGATCGCACTTTATTCAGTGACAGACCAGGGAAATACCATTCTGTCGTTCACATTTACACTGGAACATTATGCCAAATTTTTTACCGACCCGGATTTCTTATTAATCCTCTGGCGTTCCATTGTGATTGCGGTAAAGACAACCGTGATCTGCCTGTTGCTGGGCTATCCGATCGCATATTATATTGCGCGCAGTGAGCAGAAAAAGCAGAATGCGCTGATTCTTGTGATCACGATCCCGATGTGGATCAACATGCTGGTAAGAACATATGCATGGATCGGACTCTTAAGTGACGGCGGCCTGATCCAGAGAATCTTACAACTGGTGGGATTGGGAAAGGGGTCTCTTCTTTATACAGAAGAGGCAGTGCTTTTGGGAATGGTATATAACTTTCTGCCATTTATGATCCTGCAGATCCAGACGTCACTTAGTAAGATGGACAATTCCTTGCTGGAAGCGAGTGCAGACCTTGGGGCAAGCCCGGCGCAGACATTTAAGCGTGTGACACTGCCGCTTTCCGTGCCGGGAATCATCAACGGGATTACGCTGGTATTTCTTCCGGCAGTCAGTTCTTTCTTCATACCGAAGCTGCTTGGCGGCGGTCAGTATTTCCTCATCGGAAATATGATCGAGAACCAGTTCATTACGGTTGGAGAGTGGAACTTCGGAAGTGCCATTTCCATGATCATGGCGGTCATCATGATGGTACTTATGATGGTTGTCCGTAAGATCGAGATTCGTAACCAGGGCGGAAAGGGGGTATAATCGTTATGAATAATAAGGGAAAACGTCCGATAGGGAAGATCCTTATGATACTGGCGGTTGTGTTCTTCTATCTTCCGATCCTGTACATGATCATATTCTCATTTAACGATGGGAAATCACTGACGAGTTTTACAGGATTTTCACTCCGCTGGTACAAACATATGCTGGATTCATCAGATATGATGGATGCACTGTCGACAACATTCAGTATTGCATTGCTTGCGACCTTTATTTCAACGGTAACAGGAACAATTGCAGCAATCGGTATCAGTAAATCAAAGAAGATTGTGCGTGACCTGATGGAGCAGATCAACAACCTTCCGATCATGAATCCGGAGATTGTAACAGCAATCGGATTTATGTTATTATTTATTACATTTCATGTGGAAAAAGGTTATGTAACGATGCTTCTGGCACATATTGCATTCTGTATTCCGTATGTTATGTTATCGGTCATGCCAAAGATCAAATCGCTGGATCCGAACCTTGCCGATGCGGCAATGGATCTGGGGGCAACACCGTGGCAGGCACTGACGAAAGTTGTTGTGCCGCAGATCACGCCGGGAATCGTAGCCGGTGCATTGATCGCATTTACCATGTCAGTGGATGATTTCATTATCTCTTACTTCGTAACCGGACGTGGTGTGAAGAACTTAAGTATCATGGTGTATACGATGAGTAAACGTGTCAACCCGAGTATCAATGCAATCTCGACACTGGTGGTTGTGATCATCACGATCGTACTTGTGATCATCAATGCTGCACCGGCACTTTTTGCAAAACGTGCGAAGAGAAACAGCATCGGCAGACGGAATGTACTGGTACCGGCAGTTGCGGTTGTGTGTGTACTGGCGATCGTAGCCGGAGTTGTGACATATAATAACAAGAAAGAGCCATTGCCATTCGAGGGTCAGACGCTTCGTATCTACAACTGGGGCGAGTATGTAGGTGAACATATTATCCAGGATTTCCAGAAAGAGACAGGGGCAACGGTACTTCTTGAAAATTTTGATTCGAATGAACAGATGTATATTAAGGTTGCAAATGGAGAAGCTTACGACATTATTGTACCAAGTGATTATATGATCCAGAGACTCATTTCCGAAGGATATTTACAGAAATTAGATAAGTCGAAACTGAACTGTATGGATAAATTATATGATGCGGTCAAAGGACTTCCGTATGATCCGGAGAATGAATATTCTGTTCCGTATTTCTGGGGAACAGTCGGAATCGTGTACGATAAGACAAAAGTCGACATCAAAGACCTGGAAAAAGAAGGCTATAACATTTTCTTGGATCAGAAATACAAAGGGGACATCTACCTGTATGACTCAGAGAGAGATTCCTTTATGATGGCGTTGAAGGCATTGGGATATTCGATGAATACGTCTGACGAAAGCCAGATCCAGGAAGCGTATAACTGGCTGGTTCAATGTGTACAGACCATGAAGCCGGAGATCGTTACCGATGAGATCATTGATAACATGGCACAGGGAAGGAAGGCACTCGGTCTGATCTATTCCGGCGATGCGACATATGTAATCAATGAGAATGAGAACATGGGATACTACATGCCGGAAGGCGGAACCAACCAGTGGTCCGACGCCATGGTCATTCCGAAGAATGCGAAGAATCCGGAACTTGCACATGCATTTATCAATTATGCAAGTGATTATGACGGAGCTTATGACAATTCAAGTTATGTAGGTTATACATCGGCGAATAAGAAGGTTATGAAAGATCTGTATGGCAAGGGCGGAGAGTTCGAAGGAATTGATGCATATATACCAAGAACAGATAATAAGAATGATGAAGTCTTTGAGTATAATGAGGAGACGAAAAAAGAGATTAGTAATCTTTGGAGTAAGGTGAAGATTGCGGCTAGTAATACGAATTAAGGGGCCAATGGGCCAATGGGGACGGGGAAAATGGAATTTTCCCCGTCCCTGTTTCTATTTAAACATATACTTCTGGATCACATCAAACGACGCCGGCCCAACATCCAGAACCGCCTTATGAAACCGCATCTGCGTAAAGTTATCACCCCACTTATTCACCGCATTTTTCTTAAGTTCCAGAAATTCCAGATACCCAATATAGTATTTCAGATAATTAGCCGGATCGGCAATGATCAGATCATAGATATCCTCAATGGTCGCATCATCCGTTATTCCATAAGTGTGGAAAAAAGCCGCCGCATCGGCAAGCTTCCAGCCATCGTAATGGATTCCCATATCGGTAAGTGCATATAGTCCCAGAATGACAGATGAGTTGCGTTGAAATAATGTAGCCTGCTCTTTCGTCAGTGTGGAAAAGTAGTAGCTCATCATCTCGCTGTAAGTGGCCCAGCCCTCGGTGTAGCCGCCATAGTTCAGTACACAGCGGATTGGATCGGGATGAAGGCTTGCATAATAGACATTCTGATATAAATGTCCGGGGTAGCCTTCGTGGGCGAGGGTGGTGAAGAGAGAGAGGTTGTCGGTGAGGTGCCCGTTGTTGATGTAGATTACATTTTCAGAAGTGTTGTCGATGGCCGGAATCATGTAGAAAGCCGGGCTTAAGTAGTCTTCCATGGATTTCTGGACGTATTTGATCTGTGTATGAATCTGTGGATATGGTGGAAAATCTTTCGTAATCTTGCCGGACAATGTGGATAAGATCTTTTCCGGGTCAGATTCGGTGAGTAGTGTACCCTGGGGGCTGAAAATATCAGAAGTTACGGAGGATGAGCCGGAGAAGTCTTCTGTCAGTACCCGTTGCATAACTGTAAGATCCGAAAGTATCTGTGTATTTGCAAGATTTTGTAACTCTGCAATACTGCGGGAGGAACCGGTCTCACTTCTTACCAGATATTCGTAATAAGTCCGGCCATTCGGAAGATAGCACAGCCCGTTATTGTTTTTGCCGGAACTGCGGAGTTCGGACAAGCCGGAAATAAGCTGTTCATAGGCCGGAAAAATATATTTTTTTATGTAAACGTTGTTTTGCCGGGTATAGGCTTCCCGTTGCTTTTCGGTAAGGACACCGTCTCTGGCAGAAGCAAGTTCTTCCAGCCGTTCCACGAAAGAAGAATAGAGATAATTGCTTTCTTTTAAATTAACAAAATCCCGGCATTCTTTGATGATGGAGTCAGCAGTATAGGATGCCATAAAAAGACCGGATTCGGATTTTGTGTGTTCAAAATTCAGGATAGATCGGAAGTATTCCGGTGTTTTAGTAAGAAGCTGCAGATAGTTTTCAATATCGGAGATCTCATAAAAACGGTATTCTGATAAGATGACCGGAAGCTGTGACTGAGTTCCTGTGAGAGGTGCAAGTGGTTCGTCGTAGAGTGTATAAGGGGACAGATCATAGGCAGAATTCAGATAGTCATTCAGCACATCATAAGTAAGACGGTTGTCTTTGGAAAGAGATGTTCTGTTATAGGAGCGAAGTCTGGTCCGTTCCGCATCGACACTAGACCGGACCAGTTCGGGATCGGTGGTACATTGTCCATAAGAAATGGGCGCATTTTTTATGCCATATTTTTCGGGATTTTTTAAGGTGTAGTGGAGAGTAATTGTATTTCCACTGATTTCCTGTCGGAAAAGTTCAGAAGTATATTTCGAAAATGCCTGATCCGCATCCTGTTGAGAATGAAAGAACAGAAGAAAAAGGAGTAGAAGTACGGATGCAGACGGAAGCAAAAAGAGTAGTGGCTTCCGTTTAAATTTTTCGAGAAATTTTTGCATAAAAATCCCCATATAAATCATTTGTATCATTTATATGGGGATTTCCCGCAAATATGTATTCATTGTTTATAACCGGAAGCCAATATCATAAACTTCCGGTAACTTATATGACTTATAATCCGGTAATCAGCTCAACAATAAAGACGCCGAGACATGCGAACAAGGATACCTTCAGCAGGCTCTTGCCACGGTAGGCCAGAAATACGGCGATGATAAATCCGGCAAATGCAGACCAGATATTCGCAGTGGCACTGAGGATTGCCGGGAATGTCATAGCAGCAAGCGTCACATAAGGGACATAGTATAAAAATGATTTGATATACGTGCTTTTAATCTCTTTGCGGATCAGCGTCAGCGGAAGCATACGGATCAGGTAAGTAACTGCCGCCATCACAAATATGTAAATGTAAATATTATGATTCATGGTGCGCCTCCTTTGTACTGTCACTAAATTCGCCAGCTTCTTCCAGTTCATCGTACTCGTCCTCTTTCACCGGGAAGAAATAAGCCGCAATTCCTGCAATGATCAGAGTAATGATGATAATACGGAATCCGGATGAAATATTCCTAAGCCCGGGTGTTTTGTCAAATAAAAAGCTGGCCGCCATGGAAATGACAACAACACCTGCGAGTACACGGTTGTTACGGGCCGGCGGAATGATGATCGCCAGAAACATACCATAAAGTGCGACACTTAATGCACTGACAACACGAGCCGGTAATATATTACCGGACAGGATTCCAAGAAATGTACCGAACACCCATCCGAATACAGAGATAAATATAACCCCGTAAGAATAAAAAGGACTCAGCTTCCCACCCTTACAGACTGTGACACCGAAGATCTCATCGGTTACACCATAAGCAATGAAAAACCGATGAATCAGTGGTGCTTCCGGATCAATCTTCTGCGAAAGTGCGCAGGACATCAGACAGTATCTTAAGTTGATGATAAGCTGTGTGATGGCCATCTCTATATAAGAAGCAGTCGATGCGATCAGCGACAGCCCTGCAAACTGTCCGGCGCTGGTCACATTTGTCAGAGAGATCAGAACCGCATCAAAGATCGAAATTCCGACTTTTTTTGCCATGATCCCAAATGTAAATGAAACCGCTATGTATCCAAGACAGATCGGTATTCCGTCCTTGAAACCGGCGGTGAAATATTGTCTTCTGGTCATAATAAATTCCCCAATCTTATGTATAGTTTCTGTAAATAACGAGAATATTATAAGCGCTCTGATTGGTTGCGTCAATGATGTGAAAAGTGGAAGAACCTAATCATCAATAGGATCTTCCACTTTTTCAAATAAATCTCCAATAGGACAGTTTAGAATTGTGCTTAATTTATCGAGATTTTCAAAACGAATAGAACTTGTTTCGTTATTTACCATTCGGTTAAAGTTTTGATAACTTAAATCTAGTTGTTTGAATAACCAGTATTTTGTATGATTCTGAGATTCTAAAATTTCTAAAATTCTTAATTTCACCATATTTTTCACCTGCTTTTTGATGATTATATCGGAAAAAGTATGCTTGCATGAATGATGTACGCATTATATAATGTGTACATGAGATATCGAAAAATACATGGAGGAAAGACTGATGAAAAAGAAGAAAATTTTAATGTTGGTATGTATGGCAGTATTGGCAGTAACAGTTGTTATACCAGTAAATGCGGCAAAAAAAACAAACAAAAAACAGATTCAAGTATTAAATCTATATCAGGATCAAAAGACAGATATTGAAGAAGCAGAATATTTGGTTTCTTATCTGGAAGATAAAAATATTGATGAAGAATCGGTGGAAAAACAAGAAAAAGAGGAATGGTATATTGATATAAAAACAGGAAAAATCACAAAAGATTCGCAATATAAAAGACATTTTTATAATGATGGTTGGACGATAGAATTTAAAGATGATAAAGGAAAAATATTGTATTCTACTGAAGATGAAGAAGATGAGGGAGGTTATAGAGTATTACATGAGTTTAATAAAGATAAATTTCTGGTTGTAGAAAGACTGGAAAGTATAGATGAGAGGTCTATATATCTGGGATTTATGAATGCAAAAGGAAAATGGAAACAAGATCCATGGAAAGTGGATAATGATTTATTGGGAAGTGGATATAAGGGAGATGAATTATTCCAATTGGGAAAAGGCATTGTGGGGTTTTGTATAAAAAATACTGGAACAAGTACGTTACTGGTATTTGATTCTAATACAGATAAAGTATTTTCAATCTCTAATGTATGGCCAAAAAATTTGTATTATTGTGGCGGGAAAATGGTATATCAGATATGGGAGGCATCACGTACATATGAGATTTGTGTGGCTGACAGTGAGGGAAATGTCACCAAACTTCATGAAGAAGGAGTTGATTTATTAGATTCAAATGAAAATGGTTTTTTGACAGACGAAAACGGAATTTCTTTTTATGATTTAAGTGGTAATTTACAATGGTCATTTAACAAATATGATGTAAGCAGTGCATGGTTATATGGAAAAAATGTATTTGTTAAATTAAATGGAAATGATGGAAACACATATATTTCTAATATTAATCAAAAAACAGGAGAGCTCGTATATGAACCTATTCGTATTTTTAACGATGAAATTACAGGTAAATATATGGTGGATATAAGAAGTAATAAAGATAATTTGGAGATTGTAAATTTAGTAAATGGAAAGTCCAAAAATACTATAAAGGTATCTGCAAAATATATATCAAAATCTAAAGTAAAATATTCTGGAAATGGTATCTTTGTTTTTTCGACTATTAGTGAAAAAAATAATGTTGGAGACTGCAGAATTTTTGATGTTAAAGGGAAAGAGATTAGACCTTATGTGAAAAAATAAAAGGGAAGAATTTTATAAAATTACTAATTAGGATGTGGAAAAATATGATTTTCATTTTTATGGATTCAGTGTTGCTTGCTGCGCTGATTTTTGGTGGATTAGCAACAGGAGCAGGTGTGACGAGCGTAGTAGTAGCATTTATATTGAAACATAAAACAGTAATTGTTGTAATAACAGTATTGGGAGTACTTGTAAGTGAAATAGTGACATATGGAGAAATAACGGATAAAATTAAGGCAATTATATATATAATTATCAATACTGTGTTCGATCTTATTTTACAAACAGGGTATATTGCAATTACTTTAATGTATTTGAATTGTATTTCTGATAATTTTAAAACACATTCAGGATGGATGGTAATTATGTTTATACCGGCTTTGGCGGAAATTTTACTGATAACTGGAATTGCATTTGGAGGCGGAGCCTGGCTGCCATATAAGATGAATGAGGGATTTGCAATGGAAGCGGAAATAGGTGGCTTCATCAATTTGGTGCAAAATATTATAGTTAAAGTGATATGGATGCATTTTTACGTTGGAATGTGTTATATGTTTTTAACGACAATGTACCCAAAAGCATATAGCTTTGTTTTTGAAAATACATATGTAGATAGTGTTTTGAAATATTTTGGAAAATACATAGAACAGTTATTTACATATATCATCAGCAAATAAAACAACATTTTTAAATTATAGAAAATGTAAAATGGTGAATGTGTGAAATAGTGATTCCAGAAATCCATACATTTAAAAAGTTAGAATCGTCGCAATCAATTTGCAACAAAAAACAGAATCGTTGCAAATCATTTGCGACGATTTTATTAGTGTACCGAGCATAGCATTAATCTTACTGGTGCAAGTCCAGTCACGGGTATTTACCGCCAAGTGTAGCGAACCACAAGTCGGTATCAGTAACGGTATGGATGGAGGAAGTGGTGTAGCAAAGTTCTTGAGCCTATGAACAGAAACTTGATCAGGCGATTAGGTGGGTGAGATTGCAAATCAAATCGAAGCCCAAATGGTAAACGTAAACCGAATATGTAGTAGCAATAATTCATACCTTTTTAGCTGTATTTTGTATCGTAAACAGAAAGAAAATGCACTATAATCCAAGGCAATGAAAGTACTTAAAAAAGTAGTTTCGTTGCCTTGGTTCCATTTTTAGAAAGAATAATACTTAGGTGGGAAAATTCCCAGGCGCTGTGTGGAGTTTTCTGTAAGAAGCCGGGGACAGACCGCACTGTTTCTTGAAAAAGGAAGAAAAGTGGTGAGGGTCTAAGAACCCAAGCTGTGTGGAGATGGCAGAAACAGGAAGAGTGGTGCGGCTTAGCATGGACTGGGCCAGCTTGCACTTCTGGGACAGGTAATACTGGTAGGGAGCAACATGATATACCTCCTGGAACAGGTGGATGAGCCTGGAGCGGGACAGGGAAACGGTATCTGCCAGATGATCCAAGGACAGACTTTCTGTTAAGTGCATATCGATATAATTGCGGATCGCCAGTGCAGTAGGATTGATGGGAACTTTGTTTGCCAGAAAATCCGCCAGCTCCTGAATATATTGATGGAGCAGTACAGCCAGCTTGTCAGCAGAGTGTACAGGGTCGGCGGTAAAGGCATCAAGGATCCGGGTCAGAGGTGTTTCGTTATGGAAGCGGGGGATCAGGGTGACACCGTCTAAGCCGTAATCGGAGAGAAGATGCTGTACCAGACTGCCGCTGACATTGAACCAGATCTTGGTCCAGGGATCAACTTTGTCTGAATAGTAGTGGTGGTAGGTGCCGGCAGTAAGGATATAGGCATCTCCGGCATTTACAGTGAGGATACTGCCGTTTCGCTCGATATGTCCACGGCCGCTTAAAACGTATTCAAACACACACAGGGGTCTGCGATAAACCAGGATCTCATAGGCAGGATCCGGGTAAGTGATACCGGCCATGATGGGAGAAAAGCTTTCCGCGGTAGGGCCGGTGTAGACAATGTATTTTTCAATCTGTGTGCGTGTAATTTCCTGAGGCATGGTGGTTCCTCCATTTTTTGAAAGCAAATTGCAATAATGTAATAACAGCATTGTAGTAAAAAGGAGCAAGCCTGTCAACTATGGCTTTCACTATATAAAATAAAAATGAAATCAACCCAAATAAATGATCACAGGAGGACAAAATTATGACACAAATACCCAGACCGGAGCATCCCCAGCCCCAGATGAAGAGGGAGCATTGGAAAAACCTGAATGGAGAATGGGATTTTTCCTTTGACTTTGGATGCAGCGGCATAGATCAGAAATGGCAGGAAGGAAAGACAGATTGGGAGAAGAAGATCCTGGTGCCCTTCTGCCCGGAAAGTGATCTGAGCGGAATCGGCTATAAGGACTTTATCCCCGGCGTATGGTATCACCGCACCATCACATTGACAGGGGAGGAGCTGAAGGGAGATCTTCTCTTACACTTCGGCGCAGTGGACTATGATGCAAGAGTATGGATCAATGGAGTAGAGGCAGGCAGACACCAGGGCGGTTATGTTTCCTTTACGTTTGATATTACAAAGCTTGTAAAGGAAGGAGAAAATGACATTACGCTTTTTGCAGCAGATGATGTGAGAAGCGGAAAGCAGCCCAAGGGAAAGCAGAGTCATTTCTTCTACTCCAGAGGCTGTGATTATACCAGAACGACAGGTATCTGGCAGACGGTATGGCTTGAGTGGGTACCGGAAAGCTACATTGAAAAAGTGCAATATTATCCAAACCTGGCAGAGGCAACTCTGGGAATTAAGGCGGTAGTAAAGGGGCAGGGCACACTGGAAGCAAAGGCCTTTTATGGGGGAGAGCCCTGTGGCAGCGTAAGCGCAAAGTCAGAGGACGGCACCGTTACCATGACACTTCCTTTGTCCCGTCTGGAAAAGTGGGAGCCGGGTCATGGCAGACTGTATGACCTTACATTAACCTATGGAGAAGATAAGGTAGAAAGCTACTTTGGTATGCGTGAGGTAAGACTGGATGGAGAGAAATTCCTCATCAACGATAAGAGCGTGTTCCAAAGACTGGTGCTGGATCAGGGCTTCTATCCGGATGGCATTTACACAGCGCCTACAGAGGAAGCACTTGTCAAGGATGTGGAACTGTCCATGGCTGCAGGCTTCAACGGCGCAAGACTCCATCAGAAGGTATTTGAGCCTCTGTTCTTGTATCACTGCGATAAAGCAGGCTATCTGGTATGGGGCGAGCAGGGCTGTTGGGGACTGGATTACAGCAATCCCGCAGCATTAAAATATTTCCTGCCTGAGTGGATGGAAGCCTTGGAGAGAGACTTCAACCATCCCGCCATCATCGGCTGGTGTCCGTTTAATGAGACATGGGATTATGAGGGAAGAAGGCAGGATGACAGCTTACTGGCCAATGTGTATAAGATGACAAAGCTGTATGACACCACCAGACCCTGCATTGATACCAGCGGAAATTATCATGTGGTGACGGACATCTATGACTTACACAATTATGAGCAGGATCCGGCAAAGTTTGCAGCAACCTACGAGTCCTTTAAACAGGGAGGTGATTTGGAAGATAATCATGGCTACAGGCAGACACCTGTAAAGGGTATCCCTACCTTCATCAGTGAGTATGGCGGTATCAAGTGGGACGAGGAAGGTGTTGAAAAGGATGGCTGGGGCTATGGTGCAGGTCCTGCTACCAAGGAGGAATTCCTGAACCGATATAAGGGACTGACCGATGCCCTTTTGGACAATCCCCATATGTTTGCCTTCTGCTATACCCAGCTGTATGATGTGGAGCAGGAGTTAAACGGTCTGTATACCTATGAACGTAAACCCAAGTTTGATATGGATGTGATAAAGGCAATCAATGCCCGTAAGGCAGCAATCGAGGATTAAAAGCATCCCGCAGAGTATAAAAGAAAGCGTGTGAGAGACATTGGGGTCTGAGAGACATTGGGGTCTGACCCTCTTACAATTTTCATGGTGAGATAAAAAACAAGTGCAAAACTTTTAAATGTATAGCTATAAATGAGCAAGTTTGAAAAACTGTACAAACAAATCTGCTATACATGGACATTAAGAGAATTAAACAATTTATTGTTAAGGAACTGGAAGTTCACAACAATGAATGCTCCGATTCTGAGACAGGCACTCCGGTCAGATTTTACCTGCGTCACCGGAATCTCAGCATCAGGAAAATATTTCAGGAAGCAAGTTCTTTTAGCAAAGCACTTTCCATGGACGAGCGTGTATCCGAAATCTGCAATTCCCAGTCTATCAGCGCAGCGATTGAGAATATGACGCTGGAGGCTGCCGCACAGGGCCTTGGCAGTCTGTGGATCTGCAATTCCTTTTTTGCCCAGAAAGAACTGAGCGACTGGGCGGGCGGTGAGCTGTACGCAGTTCTTGCCGTCGGCTATGCGGATGAAGCACCCGAGGCCAGACTGCGGAAGAGAACAGGAGATGTGATTGAGTGGAGAGTGTGAGATTTTATATAAAAAGCTATGTCAAAAATGGGATTCCTTTGTTATAATGAAGCCTGTATATGACATAGGAGGAAATCATTTTGAATCGTAAATCACAAGTAGAATTGACAAGCATGTGCCTCATCTGCGATGAAACACGAATTCTGGTGGAGGAAAAGTGTGGCACATCTTATTCGGGCGGCCTGGTTTTCCCAGGCGGCCATGTAGAGAAAAATGAATCGCTGCAGGATTCGGTCATTCGTGAAATGAAAGAAGAGACAGGGCTGACCATAAAGAATCCAAAGCTGTGCGGCGTAAAGGACTGGATCGAGAAGGACGGCACGAGATATCTTGTTCTGCTGTACAAAACAGATGAGTTCGAAGGAGAATTAAAATCATCCGAGGAAGGCCGCGTCTTCTGGCTCGACCGGAAAGATGTTCCGACTGCCAATCTGATCTGGAATATGAGAGAACTGCTGGAGATTTTTGACACGGACAATTACAGCGAGTTTTTCTTCCGGGATGAAGATGATATAAGACCGGACAGAACAAATCTGCTGGGATAATGCGCAAAAGGAAGGAATTTTAGGAGTATGATAACTGTGTATTTCGTTTGCCACGGCAGGATTTACTGTTCGTGAGAAAAAGTCTTAAATCGTCTTAAATACTTCTATAAATAGCGTTTCTTGTGTTCAATTCTCAATTTTACCAATGATTTACCAATATTTCTGGAGAGTCAGACTTGCAGAAACAAAAAACCAGAATGAGGAGATTAAAAATATGAGCAAATTGAAACGAAGAATAACGGAAAACGGAATTGATTATATCCTTGTTGGAGATTACTACATCCCTGACTTGAAACTGCCGGAGGAACACCGCCCCATCGGAAAGTACGGATGGATGCACCGGGAATACTTAAGAGAAGTCCACTCAGCCAGATTTAACACATTGATACTGACCGGAGAATTGTGGACATATCTTGCAGACCTGGACGAACAGGCACAGAAGCGGTTAGATACCATCGTGGAGCAGAAGAAATTGTTTTGCATGAGCTGGTTTATTTATAACGGTATGGTAGAATAATTATCGCAAATTGATATCTATTCAACTCAACGTTGAGAATCCCTTCAACGCTTAGTATGTTCCAAATAAATTCTCTATTTGATATACTGAGGTCAAATATAGTATAAAGGAGATTTGTTTTATGGATCAGAAAAAATAGGTGCATTTATTGCACAGTGTAGAAAAGAAAAGAGTCTAACACAAATACAGCTTGCCGAACTATTAGATATTACCAATCAGGCGGTTTCTAAATGGGAAAATGGAGTTTCCCATAGTTAAAGATACCACACCAAATATGATGAACCC
>OLOY01000382.1_pt1 | contig 36059 bp, 32 predicted proteins | sample 1672771 | NCBI WGS metagenome assembly OLOY01 (sample SAMEA3136722, study PRJEB25190) | human gut metagenome
CGTCTCTGACCTACCATTTTCAGAAGACCTCTTCTGGAATGATGATCTTTGTGGTTGCTCTGTAAATGCTCTGTAAGCTCCTGAATTCTTGCTGTAAGAATAGCTACCTGTACCTCTGGTGATCCTGTATCTCCTTCAGTTCTTGCATATTCTTTCATGATTGCTGCTTTCTTTTCTTTTGAAATCATTTTGATTTCCTCCTGTTTATATATTATTATTGATTGGACCGCCACATATTAAGGGATGGTCGGAGTTTCCTGTCCCTGAACATGGGCTGAATTCACCTTGGATAGTATATCACATTGCCCATGGTGTGTAAACTCTTTTTTTATTTTTCTTTTCGAAAGTATTCCTGACCTTTGACTGCATCCTTTTCCAACTGTTTTTTTAAAGCTTCCAGAGATGTAAATTTTTGTTCAGGTCTGAGAAATTTTTTAAAATCCACCCGGCAGTACTGGCCATAAAGGTCTTCATGGCAATCAAACAGATAGGTTTCCACTCCAAGAAACTTCTCTCCTCCTACTGTAGGTTTATATCCAATATTGGTGATTCCCTGATATGTTCTTTCCTTAAAATACGAAACTGTGATGTAGACACCGTTAGGCGGCATCAGTTTCTCTCCAGAAGGAATCAGATTTGTTGTGGGAAGGAGATATTTATGTCCCATTCCCCGTCCATGCTCCACTTCTCCCTCCACAGAGAAATCCATTCCCATAAGAGCATGAAATTTTTCCATATTGCCTCTGCTCAGTTCTTCCCTGATAAAAGTGCTGCTGATCTTCCTGCGTCCATCCATTTCTTTTGGCAGGATTTCCACATTAAAGCCATATTTTCTGCCATATTCTTTCAGCATCTGCGGAGTTCCTTTTCGTTCAAAGCCAAACCGGAAATCCTCCCCGACAGCCACGTAGGAGGCCTGAAGGTCTCCTACCAGAATTTCTTTTATAAAATTTTCTGCTTTCATATGCCGGATACGGTCATTCAACGGACATTCCAACAGAATATCTACGCCCAGCTTCTCTAGCAGGCGGCATCTTTCTTCTTTGGTAAGAATGGTTCTGGAAGCATTTCCAAGAGCCAGCACTACTGCCTGTGCTCCCTCCTGCTTCTGTCCGATAATTTTCTCCACAAGCTTTCTGTGTCCGCGATGTATGCCATCAAACTTTCCAAGAGTTACCGCACTGTGGGCAATCCTTGGAAAATCATTCTCGATTCTTATATATTCCATTGTGTCTCCTAATTATCGTAATGTCTGGATAATGCCTCAAAACATTTTCACAGGGAAATATAGAAACCGCCTTTCATCCCACTGATAAACTCCGGCAAATGCACCTCCACTGCTACACATTCTGATCCAGCCCTGCTTCTCACATCCGGAAACCACTCCCTGAGGAAGAGGATTCCCATTAGCAAGAAGCCTGTCACCTTCTTCTTTACAGCAAATCCGGGGATATTCTCCCAGGATTTCTTCTATACCCAGAACCTTATCCTGTATAGCTCCGGACTTTACAGCTTCCTCTGCCTGTGCAAGTGTAATGGCGTCCTTTAATTCAAATTTTCCCACTTTTGTACGCACCAGAGATTCCATGGCAGCGCCGCAGCCAAGCTTCTCTCCCATATCATGGCACAGTGTACGGATATAGGTTCCCTTGCTACAGACTACACGATACCGCACCAACGGCAGATTTATCTCCAGAATTTCAATCTGATAAAAGTGTACAGGCCGTGGCTTTCTCTCCACAGTCTTTCCCTCTCGTGCCAACTCATAGAGTTTTTTCCCATTTACCTTCAGTGCTGAATACATGGGAGGAATCTGAAGCTGTTCTCCAAGAAAGGATTCCGCTGCTTCTTTTACCTCCTTCTCAGTCACAGAAATCGGTTCCGTCTGTGACAGAATAGTCCCTGTCATATCCTGTGTGTCTGTCACTACTCCAAGGCGCATAACTGCCTCGTAGGTTTTCTCTTTATCAGTGATCAGATCCACCAGCTTTGTAGCTTTGCCCAGCGCTACCGGGAGAACCCCCTCTGCGTCCGGGTCAAGGGTTCCGGTATGCCCGATCTTTTTCATATGAAGAATTCCCCTCAATTTTGCCACAACATCATGAGAGGTATACCCTTTTTCCTTGCGGATCACTATGATTCCATCCATCAGTCCTCTGTCTCCTGAAACTGTTTGCAGATCTGCCCTGTCACATTATTGATCACATCGTACACAGATCCCTGCAGATCACAGCCTGCTGCACGCATATGTCCGCCGCCGCCAAAGTATACTGCTATCTTGCTTACGTCAATTTTTCCGTTAGATCGAAGAGAAACCTTGAAAGACTGCTGTTCAAACTCATAGATAAACATAGCAACCTCCACACCCTGAGTGAGGCGAAGTTGACTGACAATACCATCCAGATCCTGACCGTCAACACCGTAGAAGTCCATATCTCTCTTTTTGAGATAGCCAACAATACATTTCCCATCCAGAAGCATAATGCTCTCTGCCAGAACTCGTCCCATAACCTGATTCTGGATATAAGTTTTCTGATAAAAAGATTCATCAATAATCTTACTGAAATTGAATCCTGTTTTCATCAGTTCTCCGGCAATCCGCATGGTATCCGGAGAAGTTGAAGAATACTGGAACACTCCTGTATCATGAACCATTCCTGTATAGATTGGTTTGGCAATCGTGCAATTTATTTTTTCAGGATCCAGCAGACCATATAGAACCTCACAGGCAGAGCTTACCTCTCCCTGGATATGATTGATCTGGGCAAATCCAGGATTGCTGACATGATGATCAATACAAGCTGTCTTTTTTGCAGAGTCAAAATAGGGAGCTGCAATGGCCAGTCTGTCCTTTGCGCTCACATCGCAGGTAACAAAAAGGTCATATTCCTTCTCACCATCCAGTTCCATTTTAACCTCATCCATACAGTCAATATGACCAAAAACCGGTTTTGGATGATCCAGATACACATCCACCTGAATCTCCGGCCAGTAGGTTTTCACATATAAATATAATGCCATACAGGAACCGACACAGTCACCGTCCGGACGAACATGTCCGCCGATTCCCATTGTTTTCACACCATCCAGTATCTCCGCAATATTTTTCATATATTTAACCTCTCAAATTTCTTCCTCATCCTGGAAATCATCAATATCAGTTTCCTGTTTGTGAGACTGATCCTTCTTTGCAATATCATCGATCAATTTAGACATGGTCACACCATATTCGATGGACTCATCCAGGATGAAACGAATTTCCGGCGTATTCCTCAGATTCATATTATGAGCAAGCTGACGTCGGATATAGCCTTCTGCACTTTTTAGTCCTTTGATTGTTGCTTCTTTTGCTTCTTTTTCCCCAAGCACACTAATGTATGCCTTACAGGTTTTCAGATCAGGAGCCACTTCCACAGCCATGACAGAAGTCATGGGATGAATACGCGGGTCCTTGATCTCATTACGGATGATGGTGCTCAGCTCTTTCTGAACCTCACCATTGATCCTTGTATTCTTAATACTGTTTTTTCGCATTCAGATATTCACTCCTATTTTATCAGCCGGACATTTCTATCCGGCTGTATCTTGATACCTATCTTGGTACCTCTACCATAATATAGGCCTCTACCTTATCTTCTTCTTTTACATCATTAAAGCCGTCAAATACAAGACCACATTCATAGCCCGTCTTGACTTCTTTTACATCGTCCTTAAATCTCTTCAGAGATGCAAGTTCTCCCTCGAAGATCTGCTCTCCTTCTCTGGAAATACGAACCTTACAGTTTCTCTGGAAGACACCATCCAGAATGTAGCTTCCTGCAATTGTACCAACTCCGGATGCCTTAAACAGCTGACGAACCTCTGCATGGCCAATTACTTTCTCCTCAAATACAGGATCCAGCATACCCTTCATAGCAGCTTCCACATCTTCGATTGCCTGATAGATAACTCTGTACAGACGGAGGTCTACGCCCTCCTGCTCTGCCAGCTGTTTCGCTGTAGTATCAGGACGAACATTAAAGCCGATAATGATCGCATTTGATGTAGCCGCAAGACTAACATCAGATTCATTGATGGCGCCAACTCCACCATGGATAACTTTAACAACCACTTCTTCATTGGAAAGTTTGGTCAAACTCTGTTTTACGGCTTCTACAGAACCCTGCACATCAGCCTTTACAATAAGCGGCAGTTCTTTCAGGTCACTTGCCTGAATCTGGTCAAAGAGATTATCCAGAGACAGTTTACCCTTTGTCTCCTCCAGCAGACGATTCTTGTTTTCTGATACGAATGCCCCTGCAAAATTCTTCGCCTCTTTGTCACTGTCAAAGGACAGCAGAATCTCGCCGGCATTTGGGACATCACCAAGACCCAGAATCTCTACCGGTGTGGAAGGACCAGCCTGTTTAATACGTCGTCCCCTGTCATCCATCATTGCACGTACCTTACCGCTACATGCTCCTGCTGCGATGAAGTCCCCTACATGAAGAGTTCCCTTCTGTACAAGAATTGTAGCAACAGGGCCCTTTCCTTTGTCAAGCTGTGCTTCAATAACCAGACCTCTGGCTGCACGGTTTGGATTTGCTTTCAGTTCGCATACCTCTGCTGTAAGCAGGATCATTTCAAGAAGAGTATCAATTCCCTCTCCTGTATGGGCAGAAACAGGTACAAAAATTGTACTTCCACCCCAGTCTTCCGGAATCAGCTCGTATTCAGAAAGTTCCTGTTTTACACGTTCAATATTGGCACTTGGTTTATCAATCTTGTTAATAGCCACAATGATCTCAACGCCTGCTGCTTTTGCGTGGCTGATTGCCTCTACTGTCTGAGGCATTACACCATCGTCCGCTGCAACAACCAGAACTGCAATATCTGTAGAATTAGCACCACGCATACGCATTGCAGTAAATGCTTCATGTCCCGGAGTATCCAGGAAAGTAATCTTCTCTCCGTTGATCTCTACCACAGAAGCACCGATATGCTGTGTGATACCGCCAGCCTCACCTCTGGTTACATTTGTTTTACGGATAGCATCCAAAAGAGATGTCTTACCATGGTCAACGTGACCCATAACACAGACAACCGGTGGTCTTGGAACCATCTTGGATTCATCCTCTTCTTCCTCTTTCAGAAGTTCTCCGATCACATCCACCTTCTCTTCCGGTTCTGCAACAATATCATATTCCAGAGCAATTTCCTGAGCTTTTTCAAAATCAATCTCATGGTTCACAGTAACCATCATACCCTGCATGAAAAGCTTCTTTACGATGGCTGAAGGCTGCATTTTCATTGCCTCTGCCAGTTCGCGGATCGTCATCTTCTCCGGAAGGGTAATCTCCTTAACCTCTGGTTTCTTCTCTTCCTGTTTTGGCTGAGGAGCCGGCTTCTGCAGTGCCTTCGGTAATCTGGAATTCTTATTAAAGCCTCCCTGATTTGGTCTGCGTCCGCCATTGTTCTGGCTCTTATCGAATTCTTTTTTCTTATTTTTATTCTCTCTGTCACGCTCTCTCTTGCTGTCCTTGGAAGTCTTGGTCAGTTCAGGTGCAAATACCATGTCATCATTCTTTCTGGTATTCTGGCGCTGTCCCTGCGGGCGGCCTTCGCCCTGTGGTCTGCCCTGGCCAAATCTGCCTCCCTGGCTTCTTCCATCTCCCTGCGGACGACCGCCCTGGCGGTTCTGGCCATCTCCCTGGCCTCTTCCCTGTCCAAAACGATTTCCCTGTGGACGGCCTTCACCTTGGAAACGACCACCCTGGCGGTTCTGGCCATCTCCCTGTCGGGAGCCTCTGTTGCCGGCACCTGCACGATCCGAAGTTGTCTGACGCGGAGACTGAGTTTCTGCTGTTTTTGTCACAGCTGGTTTTACTGTCTCATTTGTCTTTGGTGCCTCTGCTGTTTTTTCAGCTGCAGGCTTTACTGTTTTCTTTCTTGTTTTTCCTCCGTCGCTTGCATTCTGTGCATGATAAACACGGATAATATTCTTTTTCTTTTTAGGTGTTTCAGCCTTCTCTCCTTCAAGATTTGCTGTTACAACCTTTTCTTCTGTTTTGGGAGTATCCAATTTCGCAATATGCTCCTTTCCCCTATTATATTTATCTGTTTCTGTTATTTTCTTGTTCTGCCTTCCAAGCTCTCTGGCCAACTCATGTACCTGCAATTTTGACAATTGCTATACCTCCTTCATAATTGCTTTCGCAAAGTTTTCATCCTGGACAGCCAGACAGGCACGGAATTCCTTTCCCATTGCCCTGCCAAGACTCTCTTTATCTGAATAAAAAGAAATCGGAACTTCATAAAAGCTGCACATGTTTCGGAATTTCTTCTTGGTATTCTCTGATGCATCCTCAGCTACAATAACCAGCAGTCCCTTTCCTGTTTTTACTGATTTCTCAGTGGAAAATTCACCGCTTACAGTCTTGCCTGCTTTAGTAGCCAACCCTATCAGTGACAGTACTCTGTTATTTTTCAATATCCTCCAGCTCCTTCTTCAGTCGCTCATATACTTCGTCCGGAATCCCTGCCTTCAGAGAACGTTCAAGGCCATGATTTTTCATTGCCTTTTCCAGACAGTCTCTGGAGAAACACAGGTAAGCACCTCTGCCGTTTTTCTTTCCGGTAGTATCCAGTACAATTTCATCCTCTGTAGTCTTCAGGACTCTTATCATTTCTTTTTTACTTTTCATTTCCCTGCAGCCTGTACATTGGCGCATAGGAATCTTACTCTTCGTTTTCATGATCTGCTGCTTCCTGCTCCTCTGCAGAATTCTCTTCTATACCGGATTCTGCTTCAGAATCATTTTCTGCATATTCGTCGCCGGACTCCTCATCCTCATCATAATCATAGAAATCGCCGGATTCCTTTGCCTGGGTTTCACTCTTGATATCAATCTTGAATCCTGTCAGTCTTGCTGCCAGACGCGCATTCTGACCTTCCTTGCCGATTGCAAGAGAAAGCTGGTAATCCGGTACAACCACCAGTGCTGTTTTATCATCCGGATCCGCCATAACTGCAATTACTTTTGCTGGGCTTAAAGCATTCTCAATAAGAATTGCTGGATTCTCATCCCAATTGATAATATCAATTTTTTCACCGCGGAGTTCTTCTACCACAGCATTGACACGGGCTCCGTTCATACCTACACAGGCTCCTACAGGATCTACATCCGGATCATTGCTCCATACTGCGATCTTAGTACGGGAACCAGCCTCACGGGCAATACTCTTGATTTCTACAGTACCATCTCTCACCTCTGCAACCTCTGACTCAAAAAGTCTTTTTACCAGTTCCGGATGAGTTCTGGATACCAGAATACGAGGTCCCTTCGGTGTATCCTTAACTTCCAGGATATATAACTTGATTCTCTCTGTAGGTTTAAAATGCTCACTCTTAACCTGTTCATTTTCACTTAAAACAGCATCTACCTTACCCAGATTAATACTTACATTCTTGCCCATCACGCGCTGCACGATACCTGTTACCACTTCTTTTTCAATTCCATGATATTCATCATACAGTACTCTGCGCTCTTCCTCACGGATTTTCTGCAGGATTACGTTTTTGGCATTCTGTGTTGCAATTCGTCCGAATTCCTTAGACTGGATAGGAACCTGGACAATCCCGCCGATTTCTGCTCTGGATGTAATTTTCTGAGCATCTGTCAGGGAAATTTCCAATGCCGGATCTTCCACATATTCCACAACATTTCGCTCTGCATATACAGCAAAATCACAGGTTTCCGGATTAATGGTCACATGTACATTGTCTGCTTTGCCAAAATGGTTCTTGCAAGCCTGGATCAGAGACTGTTCAATTGCCTCCAGCAATGTATCTTTGCTGATATTTTTTTCCTTTTCCAGGATATCCAGCGCCTCCATTAACTCTTTGTTCATTTTTTTCTTATCCTCCCGAATTTATCACTAAAACTCAATTGCCTGACGTATCAGAGCCATATCCTTTTTCTCAAATGTGCGCTCCGTTCCATCTTCATCGATTGTCACACTGTTACTGTCAAACGCGGTCAATATACCGCAGAACTCTTTTTGTTTCTCAATTGGCCGGTAGGTACGGACCTCCACCAGTTTTCCCATATTTCTCTGAAAGTCTTTTTCTTTTTTCAGCGGTCTGTCCAGCCCCGGAGAACTGATCTCCATAATATAGCTGTCTTCAATAAAATCATTCTCATCCAGCTTATCACTGAAAGCTCTGCTTACTGTTTCACAGTCATTCACCGTGATTCCACCTGGTTTGTCGATATATCCTCTCAGATACCAGTTTCCGGCTTCCTTTACATATTCCACATCCACCAGTTCAAATTCATTCTGCTCCACAATCGGCGCCAGAAGCTCTTCTGCTCTTTTCTCATACTCTTCCCGTCTGCTCATTTTCCCACCTGCCTTTCCATTCAGCAAATAGGAGTGGGCTCACGCCCACTCCTATTTTAACAAGTTCTAATCTTTTTCTATTGTAGCACCAATTATGGGTAAATGCAAGGCTTTTCCGGCATTTTCTTTTTATTGTTTCAAATACGCGGCTTTATGCCTTTGGTATCACGCCTGGAAAGCTTCACCTTATTCAGAGTATATGGTTTGTCATGATACTCGATGGTATACTCCTGCCTGGTCTCCAACATATATGCATGAGATACCCGGTCTCCTTCTGCCAGCTTCATCCCCCGGACACCGATAGATGTTTTTTTCATAGAAGAAACATCCTGTTTCTGGAATCGCAGGAAATATCCCCCTTCGCTCTGAAGGACGATCTGCTCCATCTCATCTGCAGATCCCACAAAAATCAAGCTATCCTCATCTCCCAGCTTGGTAGACACAATCGTTCTTTTTGCCACCTCAAACTCTGCACCGGACACTAACTTGCACATAGAAGAAGCTGTAACAAACAACAAGGTTGACTGTCTGATCTCCGCCAGCGGCGCCACATAGAGCATTTGTTCTCCCGTACTGTTATAATTGCTCAGATTATCTGCCGGTGTCCCTTTATCCCGGAACCGTACCAGAGGTATATCTGCCACCTTAACACTGTGCATCTTGCCTTTATCTGTAAATATACAGATCTTATCCGTATTCATACAATGGAATACATATTTATTCTCTGCAGTGGCAGCATCTTTATTTCTCTCATATGCAGATTTATCGATCACTCTCATATAACCGAAACGGTCCATCAGGAACGTCACTTCCATCTCTTCCATTTTCTTTTCTTCGTATACGGCTTCCTCTGCATTTTCAATTATTGTACGGCGTTTGGAACCATATTCTTTCTTAATCTGATCCAGATCTTTCATGATCACAGCTGCCATAGAATCATAATTATTCAGAATATCCTCATAGAGAGCAATGTTCTTCATTGTTTCTCCATATTCCGCCTGGAGTGCCTCCATCTCCAAACCAATCAGTTTATACAGTCGCATTTCCAGGATAGCCGTAGCCTGTCTTTCTGTAAACTGCAGTGTCTTCGCAGCTTTCTCGCTGGACCTGGACTTAAATTTAATTCCTTCTGTATTTCCCTCAACCAGACATTTTTTCACCTGCTCACGGCTTTTGCTGCCGCGAAGGATCTCAATGATCAAATCAATCACATCACAGGCCTTGATCAGACCTTCCTGGATTTCCTTCTTCTCCTGCTCTTTATTCAAAAGTGTGGTATATTTTCTGGTTGTAACGTCAAATACAAAGTCTACATGGTGCTCTATCACCTGCTTCAGGCTCAAAGTTTCAGGTCTGCCATCTGCAACTGCAAGCATATTGACACCAAATGTATCTTCCAGCTTTGTTTTCTTATACAGCATATTGGTCAGGTTCTCCACATCAGCATCACGCTTCAGATCAAGAACTATACGGATTCCTTCTTTGGAGGACTGATTTGAGATATCCACAATATCTGTTGTTTTCTTACTTTCCACCAGAGATGCGATATCATTCAGGAATTTTCCTATATTCGCACCTATCATAGTGTATGGGATCTCCGTGATCACAAGCTGCTGCCTGCCGCCTTTCAGCTTCACTGTTTCCACCTTACCTCTGACGCGGAGCTTTCCTGTTCCTGTCTCATAGATCTTAAGCAGGTCATCTTTATTTACCACCAGACCGCCTGTAGGAAAATCCGGTCCTTTAAGATAGCGCATCAGGCCTTTGACACTGATGTCATTATTCTTCATATATGCCTTTACGGCATCAACTACCTCTCCCAGGTTATGAGGAGGAATGCTGGTTGCCATGCCAACTGCAATCCCGTCAGCTCCGTTTACAAGAAGATTGGGAATCCTAACAGGAAGCACCACCGGTTCTTTTTCTGTCTCATCAAAGTTTGGCATAAAATCCACAACATTCTTATCCAGATCCTCAAGAAAAACATCCTGTGTCAACTTCTCCAGTCTTGCTTCCGTATATCGCATGGCAGCTGCACCATCGCCCTCAATAGAGCCGAAATTTCCATGTCCATCAACCAGAGTTTTGCCTTTTTTGAAATCCTGAGCCATCACTACAAGGGCTTCATAGATAGAACTGTCCCCATGGGGATGGTATTTACCCATAGTATCGCCTACAATACGGGCACATTTTCTGTAAGGTCTGTCATATCGGATCCCCAGTTCATACATATCATACAGTGTTCTTCTCTGTACAGGCTTTAATCCGTCACGCACATCCGGCAGAGCTCTGGAGATAATAACACTCATGGCATAGTCGATATAGGATTTCTGCATGACCTCCGCATAGTCGGTAGGGATCACATTCTCCTGTTTTGTTTCCATTTATTTCATTCCTCCATTTATATCAGATATCCAGTTCAGCATCCTGCGCATGCTCATAAATAAATTTCTTTCTCGGCGGCACATCGCTTCCCATAAGAATCTCTGTCACACTGGATGCAAGTCTTGCATCCTCAATCTCCACACGCTTCATCATTCTGGTCTCCGGATTCAGCGTAGTTTCCCAAAGCTGTTCTGCATCCATTTCTCCCAGACCTTTATATCTCTGCAGAGTGAAGCTTCCCGGCTTATGAGCGCGTCTGTATCTTTCCAGCGCATTGTCATCATACAGGTATTCTTCCTGTCCTTTCTTTGGCATAACCTTATACAGCGGTGGCATGGCAATATACACATGCCCCTCTGTGATCAAGTCTGGCATAAAACGATAGAACAGAGTAAGGAGAAGCGTGGAAATATGAGCCCCATCCACATCAGCATCTGCCATGATCACGATCTTGTCATAGCGAAGCTTTGTAATATCAAAATCATTTCCATATCCTTCCGAGAATCCACATCCAAAAGCATTGATCATAGTCTTAATCTCCGCATTTGCAAGTACCTTATCAATAGTAGCTTTCTCCACATTCAGTATCTTACCTCTGATAGGAAGGATTGCCTGATAATTACGGTTACGGGCAGTCTTTGCAGAACCTCCCGCAGAATCTCCCTCCACAATAAAGATCTCACACTGGGAAGGATCCTTTTTCTCACAGTTTGCCAGTTTTCCGTTAGAGTCAAAAGAATATTTCTGTTTGGTCAGAAGATTCGTCTTCGCTCTCTCCTCTGTTTTACGAATCTTTGCTGCTTTCTCTGCACAGGAAAGAATAGTCTTCAGAGTCTCCAGATTCCTGTCAAAATAAAGTACCATCTGCTCTCCCACCACTTTACCTGTGGCACGGGACGCATCCTGATTATCCAGCTTTGTCTTTGTCTGTCCCTCAAATCGAGGTTCCGGATGTTTAATAGAAACAACTGCTGTCATTCCATTACGGATATCTGCACCTGTAAAATTAGGATCTTTATCTTTTAAAATACCAATCTCTCTGGCATAAGTATTCATCACTGTAGTAAAGGTAGTCTTAAATCCTGTAAGGTGTGTACCGCCTTCTGCATTGTAAATATTGTTGCAGAATCCAAGCACATTCTCCCTGAACTCATTGGTAAACTGGAAGGCCACCTCTACCTGAATCCCATCAGACTCTCCTTTCAGATAAACCGGTTCATGGAGAACCTCTGCATTCTGATTCAGATCCTTAATAAATCCGATAATCCCATCCGGTTCATGATATGTGATATCCTCAATCTCAGCACCTCTTTTATCTTCAAAATGGATCGTCAACTCCGGATTCAGATAAGCAGTTTCATGGAGTCTGCTCTTTACTTCTGTGGCGGAGAATCTTGTCTTTTCAAAAATCTCCGGATCAGGCAGGAAATTAATACTGGTTCCTGTCTGTCTGGTCCTTCCCAGCTTTGGCAGAAGTCCCTCTTCCAGTTCCAGCGTAGGAATTCCCCTTTCATAATGATCGTGATGTATATATCCGTCACGACTGATCTTAATATCCAGATATGTAGACAATGCATTGACAACCGAGGAACCTACTCCGTGAAGTCCTCCGCTGGTCTTATAGGCTGAATTGTCAAATTTACCGCCTGCATGAAGTGTGGTAAATACAAGCCTCTCTGCAGATATTCCCTTTTCATGCATATCTACAGGGATTCCTCTTCCGTTGTCTGTAACTGTACAGGATCCGTCTTTCTCCAGGACCACATGGATCAGACTGCAGTATCCCGCCAGATGTTCATCCACCGCATTATCTACGATCTCATAGATCAGATGGTTAAGTCCTTTTCTTGAAACACTTCCGATATACATTCCCGGACGCTTACGGACCGCCTCCAGACCCTCCAGAACAGAGATACTCCCTGCATCATAGGTTTCTTTCTTTGCCATATCTGTTATCTTTCCTTTCTTTCTGTCTTGGCATATTTTCTGAAATATATTCTGCCTTCACTCAGGTATGATCAGGTATAACGCCTGCAAACAATAGCTTCAGCCATGAACATTTGTTCTGTATTATAAACGAATTTTAAATTTATTTCAAGCATACATTTACATTTCTGACCCACACCATTGCTTCTGGCAAAAAAAATGACCAGAATCGAAATTCTGATCATTTGTTTCCCACTATTTGTTAGCAGCCAGTACGGGAATCGAACCCGTGTTTTCGCCGTGAGAGGGCGACGTCTTAACCCCTTGACCAACTGGCCATTTCTCTGTGTCGTTTGCGTCTCTCGCTGTCGACTCATTTAATATACACCATATTTTTCTAAAATGCAAGTACTTTTTTAAAAAAATTTCAATTTTTTTATTTTTCGCGAATTTTTCTTGTAAAAGCCCGTATTTACAAGGTTTTCTCCGGGTAAAAACTTTTCAGCATTTTTGCTTTCACCAATATCAGGGAAAGTCCATGGACTTTTTCTTCAGATTCCATGGACTTTCTCAAGGTCAGCATTTTTATTACTGCCACATTTTAATCTTCAATATCCTCCGCCGGTTCTGCAGGAACAAATACCCTGGATTTTTTTGTCTCGTGTTTCTGCTGAACAGCCCTCTCTGTAGCCTCCATACAAAATTCCATCTGGGAATTCAGCTGTACCTTTCCACGTTTATCCGGTTTAACATAAGTTCCATCAGACTGAAGGATATGAGCCTTTACATTATCCCTGAATTCCAGATCCAGCACATGCTCCAGTTCTTTTTTGATTTTTTCATCCTCCACAGGGAAAACAATTTCCACACGTCTGTCCAGGTTTCTTGGCATCCAGTCAGCACTTCCCATATAAATTTCAGGATTTCCACTATTTTCAAAATAGAAAATACGGCTATGTTCCAGAAATTCGCCTACAATAGAACGCACATGGATATTTTCACTGATTCCCGGCAGTCCTACCTTCAGGCAGCAGATGCCCCGCACCAGAAGCTCTACCTGTACTCCACAGGAAGATGCATAATAAAGGGCAGCCATAATCTTGGGATCACAAAGAGAATTCATCTTTGCACGGATCAGTGCCGGCAGCCCCTTCTTTGCATTCTCAGCTTCTCTCTCAATCAGACTTACAAATCTGTCCTTCATCCAGATAGGAGCCACGATCAGCTTATTCCAACGCTTCGGTTCCGAATAGCCGGACAACATATTAAACACAGCTGTAGCATCCTCGCCAAATCTTTTATCACAGGTAAATATACCGCAGTCTGTGTAAAGCTTTGCTGTTGAATCATTATAGTTACCTGTAGCCAGATGCACATAGCGGCGGATTCCGGTCTCTTCCCTGCGCACCACAAGGGTAATCTTGCTGTGTGTTTTCAGTCCAACCAGACCATAGATAACATGACATCCTGCTTTTTCCAGCTTTTTGGCCCATACAATATTGTTTTCCTCATCAAAACGCGCTTTCAATTCTACCAGAACAGAAACCTGTTTTCCATTCTCTGCAGCCTGAGCAAGTGCTGCAATAATAGGAGAATTACCACTGACGCGATACAAGGTCTGCTTGATTGCCAGAACATCAGGATCCTTTGCAGCCTGACGCACAAAATTAACAACAGGATCAAAGCTCATATATGGATGATGAAGAAATACATCACCCTCACGGATCACCTGAAAAATATCCTTATCATTCTGGAAAGCAGGCACAGGAGCCGGCTGGTATCTTGGGGTCTTATACTGGTCAAAGCCCTCTGCCCCATATACCTTCATTAACATGGTCAGATCCAGAGGTCCATTGATCTTGAAAATATCCGCTTCTTTGATATCAAACTCCATTTTCAGGATATCCAGCAGCCTCTCATCCATCTTATCTTCTATCTCCAGACGGATTACCTCTCCCCACTGGCGTTTCTTTAACTGTTTCTGAATCTCTACCAGCAGATCCTCTGCCTCATCTTCATCAATAGTAAGATCTGCATTACGCATAATACGATAAGGATGTGCACAAACCACATCATAGCTTAAAAACAGCTTATCAATATTTTTTTCAATAATCTCTTCCAGAAGAATCACCGAAGTATCTCCCTCTTTCACAGAAGGAATCCTCACTACTCTCGGAAGCACAGAAGGAACCTGTACAGTTGCAAACATAGGCTCTTCTTTTTCCTTTTTTCCTTTTTTTGAAATCAATGCACCGATATTTAGTGTTTTATTTCGAATAAGAGGAAATGGTCTGGAAGAATCCATAGCCATAGGCGTAAGCACAGGATAAACATTATCCTCAAAATATCTGTCCACATAAGTCTTCTGTTCCTCTGTAAGATTCTCATGGGCTCCTACCAGATGAAGTCCTGCCTTCTCCAGCGCAGGAATCAGAGAGCGGTTCAGCGTATTATACTGCACATGAACCAATTCATGGGTACGCAGACTGATCTCCTTCAACTGCTCTTTAGCTGTCATCCCGGCAATATCTGTCTTATGATAGCCCGCATGCACCTGATCCTTCAGAGATGCTACACGAACCATAAAAAACTCGTCCAGATTGGAAGCTGTAATACTTAAAAATTTCAGTCTGTCAAATAAAGGAAGTGTTTTGTCTCTGGCCTCACTGAGAACACGTTCATCAAATTTCAGCCAGCTCAGTTCCCGGTTCACAAAATATTCGCTTTTTTCAAATTTCTCAAGTTCCATTATTTTCCTCCTTTACACCCTTCCTTTTCCTCTGATCACAAGGCGGATACCAAAAACCTCTTCAAAAAACGCCACCTTATCCTGCAAAAGTCCCAATTCCAGAGAAATATCCTGGCTGGAATCCATAACCATCTGCAATTCTCTGTCCTTCAGCACAGTTTTGATTCCCTTTACCTTCTGACAATGACTTCTGTCCATGGCATTGGCCAGCCGCAGGATTGCTGTCATTTTAGCGATCTTTATGTAGCTTTCCCTGTCAATCCCGGCTCCCAGCATCTGAATTTCATCGTAATCGGCAAAAGCTGTGGTATTATATCTGACAGCATAAGCAATCATCTTTCTTTCCAGAGAAGACAGACCGATAATTTCTGTAGACATAATAATCTGATAGGAGCACTCAGAAACATTTCCCATGCTTATATATTTACCGCAATCATGAAGCAAAGCCGCAATTTGAATAAGAAGTCTCTCCCGCATTCCCATTCCATGCACTTTCTTCATACTGTCAAAAATATTCAGACACAGATTCATAGTTCCCTGAATATGACTTTTACTGCTGGAATACCGCTTTGCAATATTTTTAGAAGTCACCAGAATATCATTTTCAAAATTATGTACACTTCTTATGAATTTTTTCTTTTCTGCATAGTCATAAGCAATGCCATCCAGAAGAGATACACCGGGTGCCCACAGAGCCTCTGCCTGAAAAATATCGATAAAGCTCCTGCACACTACCATGGTAGGCACAACCAGAGAAGCATACTCCGGATCGATCTCCATCTCCTGTGCCAGCACATCCTCTGTTTTATCCACCGTATCCTCGTAACGCTTCATAAATTCATCTCTGGTAATGATCTTATCCTTCATCTCCTCCTGAAAGATCATATCGGTGATAAAATCTCCCATAAGGATAACATTTTTAATATCTCTGTCCTTCAGATACAGACGCTGAAAATTTGTCAGGTCATTACGGATAAATTCCTCCACCAGTTTATCATAATGAATGGTGGTTTTTTCCAGTTCCTGAAGACGCTGACGGATTCTCAGGCTTCCCATTTTAAGGCTCTGGGTAGTAACCAGGGCATCCTTATCAAAAAGAGAAACCTGCAGGCTTCCTCCTCCTACATCCAGAATGGCAGTTCCTTTCTGGATCATTTTCTTAAAGCCTCTTTCAATGGCAGCAATTGATTTATAGCCCAGAAAATGCTGTTCCGCATTGCTTAATATCTCTACTTTAAAACCTGTTCTGCGATAAATTTGTTCTACGATAATCAGCGGATTTGTAAGTTCCCGAAGCGCACTTGTTCCACAGGCACGATATTCCACTACCCCAAAATCCTGCATCATCCTTTTAAAATCATTTAAGGTCTCACACAGAACATCCAGCATCTGTGCGTCCAGCTTTCCATTGGAATATACGCCCTTTCCCAATTCCAGACTATATCTTACATCATTTAATTCCCTGAATCCGATTTTTTTTGACAATTCAAAAATCTTCATACTCACTTCATAGGAACCAATATCTATCGCCGCAAAAGTCATCACTGCCATATTTTTTCTCCTTCCTATCCGGTGTCTTTCAGTTATTCTTCCTGAATACCCAGCAGATGATCAATAAACTGCTGTGCTGTTCTTCCTGTCAATCCTCCGTGAGACAGCTCCCACTTATTCGCTTCAAGCAAAAGTTCATCCTCCGGCATCTTGATACCATTTCTTTCAGCCAGCGCTTTGACAATTGTCTGGAATTCTTTTTTACTAGGTGCTCCAAAATAAATACGGACACCGAATCTGTATACCAGGGACAGCTTCTCCTGTACAGTGTCTGAAGAGTGCAGATCATCATCGTCCATGATCTCCAGCTTGTCTCCTGCCCGTTCTCTCACCAGATGTCTCCGATTGCTTGTTGCATAAATCAGAATATTATCCGGTTTCTTCTCCAGTCCACCCTCAATCACAGCTTTCAGGTATTTATATTCAATTTCAAATTCTTCAAAAGAAAGGTCATCCATATAAATAATAAATTTATAATTTCTGTTTTTGATCTGCGCAATCACATCATTCAGATCCTGGAACTGATGTTTATACACCTCAATAATACGCAGACCTTCATCATAATATTGGTTAAGGATTCCCTTAATGCTGGAAGACTTGCCTGTACCTGCATCACCAAAAAGCAGACAGTTATTTGCCTTTCTGCCTCTGACAAAGGCCTCTGTATTCTCAATCAGCTTCTGTTTAGGAATCTCATATCCGATAAGATCCTCCAATTTCACATGCGCAATTCTGGTAATGGGCTGAATCTCCACCTTATCATTCTCATCATGTCCTACACGAAAAGCCTTATGCAATCCCAGCTTTCCTACACCAAAATCCTTATAAAACTGCACCATATCTGCCATAAATTCCTCGGTAGTCTCTGCCCCGGCCAGAGTCCTGCTCATCTCACAGATACGGTCACGGATTCTTGAATTAAACATCTTGCTGTTGCTTCCTGTATTCATATAATCACAGATAACTTTACAGCAGGAAATCCCGAAAGCTTCATCCAGCACATTCAGATCAAAATCATAAAGCTCTTTAAAAATTTCAAAATCATTTAAAACCAGTTCATTGATACTTCCTTTTACAGTACCTCTGATCTCGCTTGCTGTACTGAAAGCATTTTCCTTGTTAACCAGCAGAAAGGTCAGATAGCAATGCCACAAGTTTCCCGAAAATCCATATAAACCTGCCATTTCCACCAAACCGTTAACACATTCAAAGAATTGTCCCTCCTTTGACTTTAAATCTGCGGCATCCTTCTCCCATAAAGTCATAATTTCTGCCATTTTATCCAGAAGATCTCCATGTTCAAAGTCACGATACAAAATACATTCATTTAATCTGGCCATTTTATTTCTCCTAAACTGATTTTTAGTAATTTCCCAAAATGCGCATTCTGTCAGCTTCTGCCTCAATTCCGCGGAGAGCATTTTTCACAGCACTGTCCTGCAGATTCCCCTCGAAGTCCACAAAAAACCGATATTGCCAGTTTTTACCGGGAATAGGCCTGGATTCAATCTTGGTCATGTTCAATCCGTTATAAATAATATGGGAAAGCATATGATAAAGCGTTCCGCTTTCATGATACAGTTCAAAGAAAACGCTGATCTTATTTGCATCCTTCACATATATAGGTTTCTTACTTACAATCACAAATCGGGTTGCATTTTTATCATTGCTGCAGATATTTTCTGCCAGAACCTTTAAACCATAAAGCTCTCCTGCCTGTCTGCTTGCAATGGAAGCCTGGGTAATATCACCGTCTTCTCTCACTTTTTTTGCAGAACCAGCAGTATTTTCCATCTCCTGTGTTCTCCATTCGGGATGGGCTTCCAGATATTTAGAACACTGAGCCAGTGCCTGAGAATGGGAATATACGCAACGGATATCCTCCAGCGAAGCCTCCGGCAGTCCCAGCAATACATGACGAGGACTGATGATCTGCTCTCCCACAATATTCAGATCATATTCTGTAAGAAGATCATAAATTCCTGCCACAATACCTGCGGTGGAATTTTCGATAGGGAGTACCCCATAGTCTGCCTTCCCCTCCACTACAGCCTCCATAGCATCTCTCCATGTTTTCACATGAAAGCTTTTAATATCATCATCGAAATATTCCCGCATGGCAGCATAACTGTAAGCTCCCTCTACCCCCTGAAAAACAACTGTAACATTTTTCAACGGAAGAGAATCCACCATTTCCAGTTTTTCTTCATCCTCTACACCATGCTCTGTCAAAAGCTGATACTGCCGTTTCCGGCTGATGGCCATAATCTGCTCAAACAGTTCCTGAGTACCCAGCTGGTTAAATTCCCCATGGGCTCTGCCACGCAGAGCCTTCAATTTCTGTCTCTCCCTTTCTGCATCCAGCACCTTTTTGCCTGTGGCAATCTTATATTCTGCCACATCCTCACATATCTTCATTCTTTCTTCAAAGAGCCTGACAATCTCCATATCAATCTTATCAATTTTATCTCTGCTTTCCAGTAAATCAATCATTCTGCTGTTCCTTTCGTTTCTTCTTTTCTTCCTCAACAGCTTCTGTCATAATACCGATAAAGGACAACGAACCAAAAGCCAGGATCACATCTTTATCCTCAGCAAGTCCATATGCTTTTTCCACTGCTGCTTCCACGCTCTCTGCAGCTTCTACATGAGGGTTTATTTCCTTTATGGCCTCTGCCAGTTTCTGCGCAGGAAGAGCCCGCACATTATCCGGTGTCTGTATGGTAAATATCTGATCTGCAAGGGGTGCCGTCTTTCGGATCACACTCTGATAATCCTTATCTGAGAAAACTCCCATAATATAAATCAGTCTTTTCCCTTTAAAATAATGCTCTATGGATTGCACCAACATATCTGCTGCTGCCGGATTATGTGCCCCATCCACCACAAAGAGGGGTTCTGTATCCAGAACTGTAAACCTTCCATTCCAGGACACCTTCTCCAGCCCTTCTTTTTTCTGTTCTGCAGTAGTAGGAAATCCCAGTCCGTCCAACACTTTTAACGCGTTCAGAGCAGCTACCGCATTTTCCTTCTGATAAATTCCTGCCAGAGGAATTCTGTAACATTCCTTTTCGTAAATAATCGTCTGGCCTTCAACGCCTTCCTCTATTACCTGTGCCTGTGCCGCATCTGCTACAGTACATTCCGCATGATTGCTTCTGCATTTTTCACAGATAACCTCCATAACCTCCGGTTTCTGCCGTACTGTTACCACATGACTGCCCTCTTTAATAATTCCAGCCTTTTTCTCTGCAATTTCAGAAAGGGTATTTCCAAGAAAAGACATATGATCCATACTGATCGATACCAGAACTGCAAGAAGAGTATTGTTGATAATATTGGTGGCATCAAGGTTTCCACCCATTCCCACTTCAAGAAGCACAAGATCACAGCCTTTGTTTTTAAAATACAAAAACGCCACAGCTGTCTCTATTTCAAAAGCTGTAGGATGAGGAAAACCATCTGCTGTCATAACTCGGATCGCATCTGCCACCTGGGTGAGATACAGGGCAAAACTGTCTCTGTCAATCATCTGTCCTGCCACAGCAATTCTTCCTCTGTAAGAATATAAAGTAGGGGAAACATACCTTCCCACACAATAGCCAGCCTGAGACAGTGCAGAATATAGAAAAGCAATTACTGAGCCCTTCCCATTGGTACCTGCTATATGAACATATTTCAGATCTTCCTGAGGATTTCCCAGTCTTTTCATTAATTCCCGCATATGCTCCAGTCCCAGCACACTGGGAATCTCCCTCGTTACCCTGTCTATGTATTCACGGCTTTCCTGATAATTCATTGCTTCTACTCCTAAATTTTTATTTTTCTATTTTTACACTGCAAATCTGCAGCACACGAAAATCAATTTTCACAATTCACTTTATTATAGCCTACACCCATGTTTTTTTCAAGGCAGGCAATACCGGAAACAGATTAAATTTATGTAAAGAAAACGGTTCCTGCTTATGAAAAATACTTGTAAAAGCATCTTGAAAAAAGCACCTGAGTATTATATCATAATAGGCGAATGATGTATTCTTCATCAATAAAATATGGAGGTATAATATGAGACACTTAATGAGTCCGCTGGATTTATCTGTGGAAGAGCTTAACTCTATCCTGGATCTGGCCAGCGATATTGAGAAACACCCCGATAAATATGCGCATGTCTGTGATGATAAGAGACTTGCCACCTTATTTTATGAGCCAAGTACCCGTACACGCCTTAGTTTCGAAGCAGCAATGATGAATCTGGGCGGTAAAGTTCTTGGCTTTTCATCCGCTGATTCCAGTTCTGCATCCAAAGGTGAAAGCGTTGCAGATACTATCCGTGTTGTATCCTGTTACGCAGACATCTGTGCTATGCGCCATCCCAAAGAAGGTGCTCCGTTAGTAGCTTCCATGGCTTCTTCTATTCCAGTGATCAACGCCGGAGACGGAGGTCACCAGCACCCCACCCAGACCTTAACCGATCTTCTCACTATCCGCTCCCTGAAGGGACGTCTGGATAATATCACCATCGGTCTGTGCGGAGACCTTAAATTCGGACGTACTGTTCATTCTCTGATCGAAGCTCTTGTACGTTATCCTAATGTAAGATTCATACTGATTTCTCCTGAGGAGCTTCGCATCCCAAGTTATATCCGTGAAGATGTGCTGATAAAAAATAATATTGATTTTCAGGAAGTGGAAAGACTAGAAGATGCCCTTCCGGATCTTGATATTCTTTATATGACCCGCGTACAGAAGGAACGTTTCTTCAACGAGGAAGATTATGTACGTATGAAGGATTTCTATATTCTGGATAAACAGAAAATGGAACTTGCAAAGAAGGATATGTACATTCTCCATCCACTTCCACGTGTAAATGAAATCTCAACAGAGGTGGATGCAGACCCGAGAGCAGCTTATTTCAAACAGGCACAGTACGGTGTATATGTACGTATGGCCCTGATTCTCACATTACTGGAGGTAAAATTACCATGTTAAATGTAGGCGCACTTCGCGAAGGCTATGTATTAGACCACATCAAAGCCGGAAAAGCTATGACCATCTATCATGATCTGAAGCTTGACAAGCTTGACTGTACTGTTGCAATCATCAAAAATGCCCGCAGCAATAAAATGGGCAAAAAAGATATTATAAAAGTAGAATGCCCCATTGAGAATCTGGATCTGGATATTCTGGGATTCATTGACCACAACATCACCGTAAATATTATCAAAGATGGAAAAATTGTTGCAAAACAGGAATTAAAGCTTCCAAAACAGGTAGTTAACGTGATCAAATGCAAAAATCCCCGTTGTATCACATCTATTGAACAGGGTCTGGATCAAATCTTCGTTCTGGCAGATGAAGAAAAAGAAGTTTACAGATGTAAATACTGTGACGAAAAGTATACAGGAAAACGCAACAAATAAATATATGCTTGCAAAAAAGCTCTCCGTTCTGTTTCAGTTCTACAGAAGGGAGAGCTTTTTAATCATCATTAATCACTATTCTTTTATGCGCAATCAGACCGATAAGCCGGGTTATGTCATTGGGTGATCATCTATCTAGGCCTTACGTTGCCATAAGGCTCAAGCGACCCACCTGAAAGCACGACGGGCAGCCGTATCGCTTTCTGTTCGGTCTTGCTTCAAATGGAGTTTACATGTGCCCGCCCTGTTACCAGGACGGCGGTAGTCTCTTACACTGCCTTTCCACCCTTACCTCAACATGTGAGGCGGTTTATTTCTGTTGCACTGGTCTGGGAGTCACCTCCACCGGACGTTATCCGGCATCCTGCCCTGCGAAGCCCGGACTTTCCTCGTCTGAACCCTTTCGTCTGTTCAGCCGCGATCACCTGGCCTGGTTGCGCAACTGCTATTCTAACACGATTTTTCACACTTGTAAAGAAAATAAATCAAACATTAAAGCAGCTTCCTCCAATAAACTCTCGGAGAATAGAATTATAGGGAACTGCCTCACTGGGCACCGGCACAAAATAATCAAAAAATTTCAACAATCGTTTGGCCTCCACATACTCCGGTTCATTTTTGTCGATCCCAAACAAAAGAGGTTCTGCATAAACCTTCAGACATGCCAGCTCATAGATCAATGCCGAATTAAACATGGCATCTGCTTCTTCCTGATAGGGAAAAATATTCCGCTCCTCTCCTCTTCTTACAGAAGGCCACATAGCTATGGTATCCTTCGCAGAAGCGCCTCTGGTTCTGGCATCCCGGACAATCCTGCGGATCAGTCTTCCGTCTGTTGTAGGAATCCGATTATGCTCATCAATATTAAGCTGTGTCAGGGCGCTGATATAAATCTTAAACTTACTCTCCTTGGGAAGTGCATAGCTCAATTTATCATTCAAGCCATGAATTCCCTCTATCACCAGAATATCATCCTGGGCAAGCTGAAGAAAATCACCTCTATACTCCCTTAATCCGGTTTTAAAATTAAACACAGGAAGTTCCACTCTTTTCCCATCCAGAAGTGCCAGCATATCTTTATTAAACCTTTCCACATCAATGGCTTCCAGACATTCAAAGTCAAATTTTCCGTTTTCATCTCGCGGTGTCTTTTCTCTGTCTACAAAATAATTATCCACTGCAATTGGATGTGGTTTCATTCCATGTGCTGACAGCTGAATAGACAATCTATGGGAAAAGGTGGTCTTTCCAGAAGATGAAGGACCTGCGATCATTACAATCTTCTTATTTCCGGCTTTTGCAATCTGAGAGGCAATCTCCGAAATCCTGGCCTCCTGCATAGCCTCCTGGATCAGGAGAATATCCTGGATTCCCTCCCTGGTAATCTTATCATTCAAATCTCCCACTGTAGAAATTTCCAGCTTGTCACTCCATTCCTGGGATTCTTTCTGCACATAAAAAATCTTTTCTCTGGGTTTAAACTCCGGAACCTTATCTGGTTCTGTCATATCTGGAAGCTGCAGAACAAATCCTCCCTCATACAGAAACAGATCAAAATATTTGATATATCCTGTATGGTTTGCCATAAATCCATAAAAATAATCTTCAAAACTTTCAATACTGTAAAGGTTTACTCTGGACACCCGGCGGTAATTAAAGAGCCTCTCCTTATCATACATATGATGTTTGTGAAACAGGGCAATTGCCTCATCTGTATTCACACTTCGCTTCATAATAGGCAGGTTGGCATCTGCGATTTCATGCATTCTCTCTTTTACACGGTCAATAAACTCCTGGGTAAGGGCAGTTCCGCCCTTCATGGTAAAATAATATCCATGCCCAATAGAATAATGGATCACTACTTTATCCGTGTTATCCTGCCCTGCCACATCATAAATTGCTTTCAACAGGATCAGGCATGCGCTCCTTTTATAAGTCTGGTTTCCTATGGCATCCCGGGTCGTGATAAACTGAATCGTACAGTCTGCCTTTAAGTGCTTATGAAGCTCTCTCAGTTTTCCGTTCACCGTCACCAGGATAATGGGGGCTTCTGCAGTATTTTCATAATCTTTTACAATCTCTCCGTAGGTTATTTTGTAAGGATATTCTTTTGTCTCTCCATTTATGATAACTTTAACTGTCCTTTGTTCCATTGTACAAGCCTCCAAAATTCACACAGGAGACCGCAGCTGCAGTCTCCCTGTCTCAATAAGTTTCAAATAATGATGCCAGAGTCAGAAAGTCTCTCTATAAAATGGCATAGGGACTCTTCACTCCAGCGCAGGAAACAGTCAGTTCCGGGAATGCCTGATTCAATTCTTTCTTTACGGCATCCATAAAAATATACTCCGTACCGTAATGTCCGGCATCTATTAAAGCAAGTCCCTGGGCAACCGCATCAATGCCTGTATGATGATCAATATCTCCAGTCACATAAACTTCTGCTCCTGCTGCAATGGCATCCTGAATCATACTTTTTCCGGATCCTGTGCAGACAGCTGCCCGGCCTACTTCACTGTCCAGATTTCCATAGACCTTCACATCCTTTAATTTCAGTGACTTCTTCACAAGCTGTGCATATTCCCTCAAAGTCATTCTGTCAGAAAGATTCCCTACTCTGCCAAACCCCTGAATCTCTCCTTCTCTCTCTTCTGTCACAGAAAGTACAGAAGGGTTCTCCAGCTTCATATAATCTGCACTTAAATCTGCCATTCCCAGCACATCGTAATTGGTATGCATAGCATAATAAACAATGCCCTTCCTGATCAGTGTAAGAATCTTTCTCCCTGTAAAGCTATGATTATTTATCTTTTTTATTCCTGAAAAAATCATAGGGTGATGGGTAAGAATCATATCCGCCCCATTTTCTATAGCCTCAGCCAGTGTTTCCTCCGTCAGATCCAGAGCCAAAAAAACATGGCTGACCTCTGTATTATCATCTCCTGTAAGAAGTCCTACATTATCCCAGTCTTCAGCTGCATCTGCAGGATATTTTTTCTCCAGCCAGGAGATCAATTCATATGCTTTCATATTTTTCCAATGCGGTTAAAATCACCCGCTTTTCCTCTCTTACTTCTTCTAGCCGCTGTCCCGGATCCGGTGCATTCTGTAGCTTTTCCAGAATCCTATCCCGGATCCCAAGTTCTCTTTTCAGATATTCTCCAAGAACAGGATCCTGACGTTCCAGAAGCATTCCGCCAAACCACTCTGATAAAGTGTAGGGTTTCCCGGGCAGGAAATTCTCTTTTTCTCCATGAACCGCTTTCATCATAGGATAAAACTTTCCATCTTCCCGGATAATCCTTTCCTCTTCAATCCTCCAACCTTCCATCTTCAGAAATCTCCGAAAATGAGGGATATCCGACTGTGGCTGAAGTACCATCTCCTGAAAACTTTCCCGTACAGTTCTGCCTTCTGTGAGGATTCGCTCCATCAGTGGCCCTCCCATCCCGGCAATCACCAGCGTATCGCCCTCATCTGTTCCAAGAGCTGCAAGACCATCCGAAAGTCTGGTCTCTATGTATTCTCCTAATCCATATTGCGCAATATGTTCCTCCGCCCTGGAAAGAGGCCCCGGTCTCACATCCATGGCAATCGCACTGGGGATCATATGGTTCAAATATAAATATACGGGCAAATATCCATGGTCACATCCAACATCTACCAGTCTGTTTCCCCTGGTCACCAGGCCTGCCACTGCAGACAAACGTTTCGAAAGCTGCATAACAGGCTCCTTAATCCAGGTAATCCTTCAGCTTGCGGCTGCGGCTTGGATGGCGAAGCTTTCTCAGCGCCTTTGCCTCAATCTGGCGGATACGTTCTCTTGTTACATTAAATTCCTTTCCAACCTCTTCCAGTGTTCTGGCACGTCCATCATCAAGACCAAAACGCAGGCGGAGCACCTTCTGTTCTCTGTCTGTAAGAGTACTTAAAACCTCCACCAGCTGCTCCTTCAGCAAGGTAAATGCTGCAGCATCTGCAGGTACCGGAACATTATCATCCTGAATAAAATCTCCCAGATGGCTGTCTTCCTCTTCACCGATAGGTGTTTCCAGAGATACCGGTTCCTGAGAGATCTTCAGGATCTCACGGACTCTCTCTACAGACATATCCATCTTGTCCGCAATTTCCTCCGGCGTAGGTTCACGTCCAAGTTCCTGAAGCAGCTGACGGGAAACGCGGATCAGCTTGTTGATGGTCTCGACCATATGCACCGGAATACGGATCGTACGTGCCTGATCTGCAATCGCTCTTGTGATCGCCTGGCGGATCCACCATGTGGCATAAGTACTGAACTTATACCCTTTACGATAGTCAAACTTCTCAACTGCTTTGATCAGACCCAGATTTCCCTCCTGAATCAGATCCAGGAATAACATTCCACGTCCCACATATCTTTTGGCAATACTGACTACCAGACGTAAGTTGGCCTCTGCCAGACGTTTCTTGGCAGCCTCATCTCCATTTTCCATTCTCTTGGCCAATTCAATTTCTTCCTCTGCAGAAAGAAGAGGCACTTTACCAATTTCCTTCAGATACATGCGGACCGGATCCTCAATACTGACACCTTCCGGAACAGAAAGGTCAATCTTGTCCAGTTCGATCTCGTCTTCCTCGTCCAGCTTATCAATATCACCGTCGTCATCCAGGATCATGTCATCCGCATTACCATCTGTAATCCTAAGTACATCCACACCGCTGGCTTCCAGAAAATCAAAAACTTTTTCCATCTGTTCTACTTCCAAAGGCTGATCCTTAAAAAAGTCACTGATTTCCTGATATTCCAGAACATTCTTTTTCTTTTTTGCCAGTTCCAGAAGTTCTACCAGTTTCTCGCTGAATTTACCCATATTCATTTCCATATGTGCTCTATACCTCCATATAGTGTTTATATTTTATCCTTATTCAAAAGAAATATGCAATTGCTGCCGCTTTCTTCGCAGATCCTCAAGATCCTTTTTGGCTTTTACAAACTCCTGCAGGCCTTTCATATCTGCAGGGTCCAATGTTTTGTTCTTCTCCTTCAGGCTCTCATCTCTGATGCGAAGCACCGCATCTGAAAAAGCTCTGTTCTGCTCTTCAGGTGTCTCAAGGTGGATCGTGGCATTAAAAAGAGAAGAAACCTCCCTCTGCTCCTCGCTATCAATAAAAGCATTCATCAGTCTGGCAGGATTCACATCCCCTTCCTCATACTGCTGATAAAGCATCTCTGCCACCTTCCTGTAAAGAGGCACTACAAAGTCCGATGGCTGAATATACCTGATTACAGTATCAAAAATACCCGGATAAGTGACCAGCCAGGTCAGCATCAGTTTCTGTGCCTTCTCGCTGGCACTGTCCTTTTTCTTCGGCTGTGCTCCTGTAGTTTTGGGCTGTATCCGCTGTTCTGCAGGAGTTCCCTTTAATGCCAGAGTATTCACACGCTTCCTCAGATCCTCCACGCTGATTCCGTAGCCTCTGTAATCCTTCACAATTGCTTCTATGTACAAATTCCGCTCCAGTTCATCCGAAAGCTCCAGAAGCATCTGTGCACACCGCTCAAAGAAACGGTTCTGTCCCTGGGGCTCCTCCATTGTGAACTCCTTCTGAGCCATATGAATCCGAAACATAAAGCTGTCCATAGCCTGTTCCAGCCGTTTCTCAAATTCCTCTCCGCCAAGGGCTTTAATAAATTCATCCGGATCTTTGTGCGGTTTTAAACTAACCACCCTGGAGGTAATCCCAGCTTCCCTCAGAATAGGAATTGCACGAAGAGCAGCTCTGACGCCGGCGTCATCACTGTCATACAACAACAAAACCTCCTGGGTGTATCTTTTCAGCAGACTGGCATGTCCTGACGTAAGAGCCGTTCCCAGCGAAGCCACCGCATTGGTAAAGCCTGCCTGGTGCATGGAGATCACATCCATGTAGCCTTCACACAGGATCAGATAATTCTTCCTGGTAGTTCTGGCTATATTCAAACCATACAAATTCCTGCTCTTGTCAAAAATCTTCGTTTCCGGAGAATTCAGGTATTTTGGCTTTCCATCGCCCATCACACGTCCTCCGAATCCGATCACCCGGTTATTCACATCCATGATCGGGAAAATAACCCGGTTCCAAAATTTATCATACATCCCATGCCGCTCATCTACATTAAATAATCCAGACTCCCTGAGCAGATCATCACTGTAATTTTTCGACTTCAGAAACTTATACAGATCATCACTGTATTTATCCGAATAACCCAGGCCGAATTTTTTAATTGTATCCTCACTTACCCCTCTGTTAATCAGATATGTATAAGCCTGACTGCCGTTTTCCCTGCGCAGCTGGTAATAAAAATAACTTGCCGCCAGCTTATTAATCTCCAGGAGAGTAGCTCTTTTCTCAGCTTTCTCCCTGGCCTCTCTGGAATATTCGATCTTTGGAAGCTGCACTCCCGCCCTGTCTGCCAGATGCTGCAGTGCCTCTCCAAAAGTATAATTCTCATATTCCATTACAAAATTATAAACATTTCCTCCTGCCCCACATCCAAAACAGTAATACATCTGCTTAGACGGTGTAACAGAAAAGGACGGTGTCTTCTCATTATGAAAAGGACATAAGCCAAAATAAGTATTGCCTCTCCTATTCAGCTTTACATATTGGGATACAACGTCTACAATATCATTTTTCATTCTTACTTCTTCAATGATATCATCCGAATAACGCAAGCTTCGTCCTCCTTTTTAATAGACTTCCCACGATTTTGGTATGTAAATCTCCCGGAATTTATCCATAGAATACTGATCTGTCATTCCCGAGAGATAATCACATACGACTTGTGTTTTTTTCTCCCCTTTTGCGATCATTTCTCTGTATTCTGCTGACATAGCTTCCGGATGTTCGATATAATATTCATATAATTCTGTCAACATCTTTACTACCTTTTCCTCTTCCTTTCTGGCAAGAGGGTTCTCGTATACATTGGCAAACATGATCGCTCTAAGTGCCATCATAGCCTCATAGATCTCTGCTGACATTCTGATCATATCCTGTTCAAAACTATTATCAATTATATCATGAACAAAGGTATTCAGTCTCTCTCTGGTAGTATATCCAAGAAGCATCCGTAAGGTAATCGGAATATCATCTTCCGATATGATCCCAGCTCTCTGTGCGTCATCCATATCATGATGAATATATGCAATTTTGTCAGAAAGACGCACAATCTGTCCTTCCAGAGTAGAGGGATTCCCACTGGTGCGATGATTCAGGATTCCATCAATTACCTCCCAGGTAAGGTTCAGCCCTTCTCCGTTTTTCTCTAACACCTGTGCCACACGAACACTCTGTTTATAATGGGCAAAACCATCAGGATTCACTCTGTCGAGCGCTCTCTCACCGGCATGTCCGAAAGGAGTATGACCAAGATCATGGCCAAGCGCAATGGCTTCCACAAGGTCCTCATTCAGACTTAATGCTTTTGCTATAGTTCTGGCAATCTGTGACACTTCAAGAGTATGAGTCATCCTGGTTCTGTAATGATCTCCCTGAGGTGCCAGAAAAACCTGTGTCTTATCCTTCATCCTGCGAAAAGCCTTACAATGCAGGATTCTGTCCCTGTCTCTTTGATAAACGGTTCGTACATCACATTCCTCTTCCTGCCGTTCCCTGCCTTTGGAATGAAGGCTGTGGGCAGCATAAGGACTTAGCTGTTTCAGTTCTCTTTGTTCCATGCTCTCTCTGATATTCATCGGCAATTCCTCCACCAATAACAGCAATGACAAAATACCTCTTATTAAGTATATTCTACACAAAATTTCAAATTCCTCTTTTTTTCAAAAAAATATTGAAATTTTTTTATTTTTTTATTCTCGCATTTTTCCAAATTGCAAAAATGCCTCTGCAATCCAAAGATCTTCCGGTGTGGTAATCTTAATATTCTGATAAGATCCTTTTGCCAAAGCTACTTTTACCCCCGTCTCCTGTTCGACAACCATGGCATCATCCGTAATATTACTCATATCTTTCCGGCGAATCTTGTCATGGGCAGTTTTAATTAATGAATATGAGAAAATCTGAGGTGTCTGAATTGTCCAGACATAATTTCTCTCTGGAGTTGATTTTACAAAAGCATTTTCATCAGCCAGTTTAACAGTATCCTTAGACGGCATTCCCAATACACAGGCACCCGTTTCCCGAGTTCTTTCCAGTCCTCTTTCCAGCATTTCTTCCGTAATAAATGGTCTGGCTCCGTCATGAATAAATACATAATCGCATGGTATTTCTGAGCAGGCGCAAAGCCCTGCATAAACAGAATCATACCGTTCCTTTCCACCGGCGATCACACTGGTAACCTTGGTAAAACCATACTTATCTACAATCTCTTCTTTGCAATAAGAGACTGTTTTCTCCCCTGTCACCAAAATAATATTCCTGATCAACGGACTTTCCTGAAAACAGCGCAGAGAATAATACAGAACCGGGTAGCCCTGTATTTCCAGAAACTGCTTCTGTATTTTACTTTGCATTCTTTTTCCCTGACCTGCTGCCAGGACAATTGCTGTATTATTCTCTGTCATTTTTATCTTTCTCCCAATTTCAGATTTGGAACCGCATTCAAATCCCAACCACTACGGGTTCCTTTCATGTATTCATAATACGCAGCAACACCGATCATAGCTGCATTATCTGTGCAGAAAATAGGTGATGGCCGGAAGAAACTGTAACCATATTTCCGGCAGGCAGTCTCCATCGCATCCCGGAGTGTTCCATTAGATGCAACTCCACCGGCAATGGCAATTTTTTTCATTCCAAAATCTTTTGCTGCTGCCATTGTATGTTCAACCAGTACATCCACAACTGCATTCTGAAAAGAAGCAGCAATATCTGCCCTGTTGATCTCCTCTCCAGTCATCTGTGCATGATTCAGATAGTTCAATACCGCAGACTTTACACCGCTAAAGCTGAAATCATAGGGACAACCGTCAATTTTCGCCCGGGGAAATTCAATTGCATTTGGATTTCCTTCTTTTGAAAGCTTATCTACTTTTGGTCCTCCCGGATATCCCAGACCAATTGCCCTGGCTACTTTATCAAAAGCTTCTCCCGCCGCATCATCATGGGTACGTCCCAGAATCTCAAATTCTCCATAATCCTTCACAATTACCAGGTGTGTATGTCCGCCCGAAACGATCAGACACAAAAACGGTGGTTCCAGATCCGGATGTTCAATATAATTTGCAGAAACATGACCTTCAATATGGTGTACTCCTACCAACGGTAATTTCTTTGCGTACGCAATTGCCTTGGCCTCTGCCACGCCAACCAGCAAAGCACCAACCAACCCCGGTCCATAGGTCACTCCAATGGCATCCAGATCATCCAAAGTAACCCCTGCCTCTGTCAATGCCTGTTCAATTACCTGATTAATTTTTTCTATATGCTTTCTGGATGCAATTTCCGGTACTACTCCTCCATATAATGTATGAAGTGCAATCTGTGATGAGATCACATTAGACAATATGGTCCGTCCGTTTTTTACCACAGAAGTGGCAGTTTCATCACAGGAGCTCTCAATTGCAAGAATCAATGTATCTTTCATTTTATTATCCTCAATATTTTCCATGCTATCAATTGTTTTGCTGTTCATCTTCAAAATTAAGTTCTACACTTTTTCCGTCTTTTCCCGGAAAAGCATTGGGAAAAATTTCCCTCACCTTATCCATATAATCATCGGGTCTTACCAGCGAAGGGCTGTAATGGGTCAGCCACATTTCCTGCACATTGGCATTTCTGGCAAGAATCGCTGCCTCCCGAAATGTCATATGCTTATATCCTTTTGCCTTATCAGCTTTATCATCCTCACCGTACATTCCCTCACAGATAAACAGGTCTGAATCTGCTGCATTTTTCAAAATTGAATCCGTTGGTCTGGTATCTGTGGTGTAAGTAAGTTTAATCCCCTTACGCTCCGGCCCCAGAACCATATCCGGAGTATAGATTTTCCCCTCTGCTTCAATGGTCTGTCCTTTTTGCAGAGGATTCCAGAATTTCAACGGGATTTCCTGTTCCTTTGCTCTCTCTGCTGAAAATTTCCCCTGTCTTAAAATTTCCAAGGTATAACCATAGCAGATCACATTATGATTCACCTTAAAGGCCGTAATTCTGTATCCATTTAATTCTATCACCTGTTCCGGCTGTGTAATTTCTATAAATTTTATATCAAAAGGAAGCTCCGGTGCAATTACACGCAAAGCATTTACCACTCGTTCCAGACCTCTTGGTCCTATCAAAGTCAGGGGCTCTTTGCGGTCCGCATTCCCCATAGTAAGAAGCAGTCCCGGTAATCCGCTGATATGATCTCCATGATAATGCGTAAAGCAGATCACATCAATAGGTTTAAAACTCCATCCTTTTTCCTTGATCGCAACCTGGGTTCCCTCTCCGCAATCGATAAGAAGACTGCTGCCATTATACCTTGTCATAAGAGCAGTCAGCCATCTTCTCGGAAGAGGCATCATGCCCCCGGTTCCCACTAAACAAACATCTAACATATATTTCCTCCTGTTTTCCGACATAGAATAGCTGCCAGACAATATCTACGCAAAAATTCTTAATTATTTTCCGGATGTCTGGTCATGAGTAATGCATCCTCTGTCGGATCACTGTAATATCCCTTTCGGATACCATCTCTGGTAAAACCATTGCGTTCATAAAGGCGGATAGCCCTATCATTTCCTACCCGAACCTCCAGATGAATAGTAGTGACTCCTCTCTCTGCAGCCAGCCGTACAAGACTCTCCATGAGAAAATTACCAATTCCCTCCTTCTGTCTGTCTCTGCGCACTGCCACATTTGTGATGTCACCTTCATCCAGTACCATAAGAAGACCGCAATATCCCAATATCTGTCCCTTCTCCTCCACTACAAGAAACATAGCATCTTCTCTGGTAAGAAAAGTAAAAAAGCCCTCCCTTGTCCAGGGTACATGAAACAGTTCCCTCTCGATCTCCATGACCTGTTCCAGATCATCTATCAACATTTCTCTTAGAATCATGCAATTATCCCCTTTTAAGCCTGTTTTGCTTTTTCTCTTTCTGCCCGTTCCCGTTCTGCCTGAGAAACCCGAAGATATTCCGGAACATGTTCCATGGCAGTCTCTATTCTGCCCTCTTTGTAATAGATCATTCCAAGTGTGCCCACTGCTGCTGCCCGCTGCTTATTCACATGTGCAGGCGCAAAAGAATAAGGTACCTGCAGCTTTTCTTCGATCATACTGCGGAACACTGGGACTCCATCTCCCAGAAAAGTCACAGGTTCTCCAAGTTTATTTAATTCTTCGATCAGTTCCGTCATCGGAGATGCCCATTGTTGTTTCACAGCCACAAGCTTATGCTCTTCAAATCTGTAAATGCCTGTATAAACCTGGCTTCTTCTGGCATCCATAATAGGGCAGATCAGGCCACTGACATCATAAAGATTATATGCCAGTGCATCCACTGTAGGAACTGCTATCAAAGGTTTCTTCAATGCCAGTCCTAATCCTTTCGCTGTGGCAGAGCCTATTCGAAGTCCTGTAAAGGATCCAGGACCTGCTGCCACCGCAATTGCATCTATGGTTTCCAGATCCAGTTCTGTCATTTTTACTACCTCATCCAACATAGGCAGAAGTGTCTGGGAATGTGTTTTTTTATAATTAACTGTATATTCTGCCAGCAGAATATCATCTTCAATAACTGCTACAGATGCGACAATTCCTGAACTGTCCAATGCTAAAATCTTCATTTACTATTTACCTCATTTCCTGTCACTGTGATTCTTCGATAGTCAAATCCTTTTTCCAGGTCTTTCTCAATCGTGATCTGAATAAGATTTTCCGGAAGTATCTCTTCAATAAGATTTGCCCATTCAATCAGGCAGATTCCCTGTCCAAAAAAATAATCATCATAACCGATTTCTTCCATCTCTTCAATGCCGCCAATACGATAAACATCAAAATGGTACAGCGGAAGACGTCCGGTCTCATATTCCTGTATAATTGTAAAAGTCGGACTACTGATAGGTTCTGTAATTCCCAGTCCTGCCGCTACTCCCTGAGTGAAAACAGTCTTTCCCACTCCCAAGTCACCGGTCAGAGTATAAATCTGTCCTGGTCTGGCATTTTCGCCGATTTTCTTCCCTACACAGAAAGTTTCCTGCGGGGTATTTGTCTCTATAATCATGTTTTCCACCTTTTTCTTGCAGAATTATTCTGTGCATATTATAATAGAGCGAACAAGGAAATACAATACTTTTTGAAAAGGAGAATCACTATGGCAAATCCAATCGTTACTATTACCATGGAGAACGGCGATGTGATGAAAGCTGAATTATATCCTGAGATCGCCCCAAATACAGTAAATAATTTTATCAGTCTTGTAAAAAAGAACTTCTACGACGGACTGATTTTTCACCGTGTGATCAATGGCTTTATGATCCAGGGCGGATGTCCCAACGGAAATGGAATGGGAGGCCCCGGATATAGCATCAAAGGCGAATTTACCCATAACAAATTCAAAAATGATCTGAAACATACTGCAGGTGTACTGTCCATGGCAAGAGCTATGAACCCAAATTCTGCCGGCAGCCAGTTTTTTATCATGCATAAAAACGCCCCACATCTGGATGGAGAGTACGCAGCGTTTGGCAAGATCACAGAAGGCATGGATGTGGTAAACCGAATTGCAGAGGAAGATACCGATTATAATGACAGACCTCTGGATGAGCAGAAAATCAAAAGTATGACTGTGGATACTTTTGGAACAGAGTATCCGGAACCGGAAAAATGCTGATTCTAAATATATAAAATTTCAGGGAGCAGTCCTGCAGATACTAAGTATCTGTAAGGCTGCTCCCTGTTACTTTATTCCTGAAAAATTTCTATTTCGCCATTTACCACTGCATAATACAAATCTCTGTCTTTTTTTAATCTGGCACGTCCATTGGTAGCCTGGGTAATCTTTTTTTCTGTAATCTGGATCTGGTCAGAAGGGACAAGGAGATGAACTACCACTTTATCTGTATATTCTGTGTCCAGAATAGGAAACCTTTGTTCTCCGGCTATATATTGGATTTTTCCGATCCCTGTGTAATCCGTAATTATTTCCATGGAAATCCCATGGGTTTTCTCAATTATCGTGCTGACCGCCAAACCTTCCTGGAGACTTTTTGAATAAGCACGTACCAAACCGCCGGTTCCCAGCAGAACCCCGCCAAAATATCTGGTAACTACTGCTGCCACATTATAAATATCTTCTCCCAGAATCACATCCAACATAGGCCGTCCTGCAGTTCCTGAGGGTTCACCATCATCACTGCATCTGGTATATTCCCTGTTTTTTCCTACAGAATACACGTAACAATTATGTCTGGCATCCCAATATTTTTTTTTCATTTCTTCTATAAATGCCAGAGCCTCTTCTTCTGTATTCACCGGACGCACAGTAGCAATGAATCTGGATTTTTTTTCAATAATCTCGCCTTCACCGCCTTCGTATACCGTTTTATATTTTTCAAGCATTTAGGATTCCTCCGTTTTTACTGTAAGCAAAGTATTTTATGATTTACAATTACTGTTCACACACACCTATCCCGCGAGGTGTTTTGGCATAAATATGCCAAAATCCCGAGACATACAAGCC
>OLOY01000388.1_pt1 | contig 35527 bp, 29 predicted proteins | sample 1672771 | NCBI WGS metagenome assembly OLOY01 (sample SAMEA3136722, study PRJEB25190) | human gut metagenome
CGGATTTGCGGTTTCCTGTCACCGGACAGCAGGGACACGGGCACCGGATTATTCAGTAATCATCTCACAGTTTCCAGTCAGTACATGGTTTGATATGTTTGCTGATAATACCTACGCTGATGCATGCCTTACACGAATCACAGATAAACATCATACATATCGTCTGGAGATGAACGGTATAAATATGCGTGAAACAGAATGATATCATCTAGCGGTACTTCGTACCGTTAAAAATGGAATAGCCGTTCCGCAGTAGCGGAACTGGCATTCTGTTTGAGCGTAATTTGCATTTTTTCACGTCTAATAAAAAACAAATACGTATCAGGTCCTAATTTTTCTATTTTATTGCTTATGTAGTCATCAAAAAGATTCTTCAGGATTTACACTTGCTGCAATTTCTTCATAGACTATTTCCATCCCATCTTTGTAATTATTATAATATTCTTTAAACTTTTCTGGATTCAAGGTTTTCTGATATATTTTCTCGTCTCTAATCATTTGAGATACAATCTCATACTCTATCTTAAATTCTGGTAAATATTGTTGATATATATATTTAACTTCTTCGAATTCAAGCAATCGTAATTCTGGAAGAAACTGCTTAAATTTAGACATTTTATTCTCCAATGAGGAGGCTTTATGTTCAATTCTATCCAATTGTTCTTTTACTTTGCCTGCATCTTTCTCTATATACTCAACAATTTCTTCTTCAACTTCTGCATCTATGTCATATTCCATTAATTCTAAAATTGCATGTTCTTTTGTATCCTTTCCATTTAAATCTTTTATCAATTCTAATATGTGATATAAGCGCTGTAATTCCTTCTTTTCTTTATCATATTTCTTCAACATTTTCTGCTGCTCATCTATATTATATTCTACGTCTATTGTTTGAATATGAGGACTATTAATCCAGGTTTTTAAACGACGTTGTGCTCGATAACATGGTAACTCAAGCAATTCTTTTCGGACATTCTCCCATTTAATCATAAAATCTTCAGTTTCATTGTTCGTCGTATTAATTATTCTTCTGGATAATATATATATAACTGATTGTGGAGTTCCATCCTTTTTTATCTTAAATTTGTCAGCTATCATTTCAAGAAAGAATGTAGAAATAAAATGCTGATTTTTCTGTGCATCAAAGCCCACGAATAAATTTAAGTTTCGCATTTTTTCTTTATGTAATTTAAAGAAAATTTTATCTGCATCAATTAACGTATCACAATCTGAATCTTCAAAATCTATTACTGGATCACTTAACAGCAATTCTAATATATTTTTTTCACTAAAAACGGCAAAACGATTTGCTTTTATCTCTCCTAAGTCTGATTTCTTTTTGGTATCACAAATATTAACTATAATATCACTATCTACAATATTCTTATCGGTCTTATCTAAACCGATTCTTCCAGATAGTACATATTCAAAAAAAGTTTCTCTTTTCATTTGATGAGTTTCCACCATTCTCACTACTGTCACATCTGTTAATTTATGAAACCCAAGTAAATGATAAAAATTTTCTTTCTTAAATTGGAAATCCACTTTCAAATTTCCCTGAAATAAATAAGAGAATTTTTTATGCAGAAGTTTTTCATACTCTTTTGCAATTTTCTGTAGATCAATATCAAGCGGCTTATTTTTTCTACTTTTGGCTAACCGCAAATATTTTTCATTTTTTGGCATAACTCCTCATATGAGAAAAGGTCTAAGGTAATATCCTCAGACCTTTCCATAATATCTTCTTTTATTGACTACGTTCTTTTTCGTTTTCACTCTCAGGTACAGGTGCAGACTTCCTGAATAAATCCCCGCTTTACGCCTCTTCTTGCATACCTGATATAACAAGCGTCTTGGGAATAATGTTTCACCACAAAACATTTATATTATTATATTAGCAAAACACTTTATATATGTCAAGAATTTTGAAAAAACATATCATTTTTTATAGATAATATTCCCCTTAAAAGCTATAATATGAATAAAAAACATGTACATATCAGGAGTGACTTTTTCTTTGAGATACTATGGCTTAAAACACAAAGAACAAATAGAAAAATATACCTATTTTTATGCATATAGCAGAGCTAAATTATTATCTTTATTACCCGGAAAGAAAGGGGAATTTCAAAAACAATATTTTGATTATGTTTTTAAAAATTATCATAACCTGGATAAACACGATAATTCAATACCACAAAATAAAATGTTCAATTTATATTTTGTCACTATTTCAGATTTGATTAGAAGAGAAGATATTCACAAATTGCAATCTGGTGTAAAATATCTTTTAAAAAATAGAACATCAAACCGTTTTTTGACTGCCCCAAATGGATTAGAAGAACTATGTAAAAAAATAGATCAAATGGATTCAACATTATTATGTTGGTACGAAACTACTGATTGTGGTATTTTTGAATTCCAAAATCACCCTCTCGAAAAAAGCATAGATTATTTTACATTGAAAATATGTAATATTAATTCAGGCTATTTGTCTCTACAATTTAATATTTATTTGTCAGAGCTCAAAATGAAAGAACTTAATTCTTTAATCTCATGTAATTATAAAGACAAACGTGGATTCGCTGTTCAATCTTTAACCAAAAAAAGTAACGCCTCCGGTGCTTACAAAAATTATTCAATAACGCATTATAACGATAACTATCTAAAAGCAGACAAAATATATGAATTTATAAGTAAAATAGAATGGGAATTCTTACAAGAATTAAGCCACTATTTTCCGCTAGTACTCCATAATAAAGAAATACTTCCTCCAAGAATCGAAGTATATCGTACTGACATTGATTATCATGACAATAATGAATTCTTTTGGGAATCTATAGGTATATCTGCTTATCAGGGACAATTCATCGATAAACGACACAAAATGTTTTTTTCCAATAACAGATCGGGACGATATGATGCCACTTTATCAAATAATAGATTGATTTATATATTTAAGGACGATGATGTAGAAGTTGGGCAATTACGTTCTATAAAGGACCATGTATACTCTCATATCAATGAATATGCCAATGACTATTTTCTTTTCAAGTTTCTTGACATTCTGTCTATCGAGACTGGAAAAGTCGTAATTAAATATAAGCATAACTTGGATAAAATTAAGCTAAAACAAAATCATCTGAAGGGCTTATTAAAATTGAAATATAAACTCTCTATTGACATAGATGATTATAAACGCTATATACGCGATGAAATCTGGGAAGCCGCCCAAAAAAGACTTGGTAAAATTTACACCTGCAATGAGCAAATTGCCACCAAGGCTTCTTCTCCTTTTTTTATTTCTTATACAAATTTTTGCAGCAGCTCCATATCAAATTCGAACAAACTCAATAATGATATAGATATCATTACTCAAGAGTTTTCAGATAAAAAAGAAATCTTACAAAATTTATATGATTACAAAAATGCAGCAAATGGTATTCATTTAAGTATAATAACCGTACTAATATCGGCTATAACACTCTTTTTTGTAATTTTCCCTGAAAAAACAAGTTTTGTCGCAGATTTAATAATTAATTTTTTTACTATTATTTTAAAATAGTAACAGACATTTATCTCTCTCATTAAGAAAAATTCATAATACTTCTTAAATATTGTCTCATTCATTGGATTTTTCTTAACAAGGGGAACATGTCTTTTTCTTATATCCAAGTTCCATTTTCTTGTGATATAGGCATGACATTAATCGCATGTTTTCAAAAAATCAGTCACCATCAAACAGAAAGCACAATTACTTCGAGATTAAAAAAGGAGCTCGCCACACTCTGTCAAAAGGTGCATGCAATGCCGTATACTTCAAACATCCGAAATAATTATGCTTTTTATTATATTATCGAATACAAACTTTCTTTCAAAATCTTTATCGCTTCATCTGATAATGTCCGAATATACTGTTTCAGTATGGGAGCCATAAAATGGATTCCCTCTATGGACTCTGCTCTTGAAACTGCCACATAAAACTGCCCGGAATCCCAACATCGAGGATCAATGTTAACCTGTCCGAAAGTTTGTCCCTGAGACTTATGGATACTCATCGCCCATGCAATCTTAATTGGAAACTGTTTAAAGGATCCTACTATTTTTCTGACTATCTTTTTTACAGTAACAGTTTCACCGTTTTCGCCTTTTTCTTCTCGTTCTTCTACATCCTGTCTCTCAATTTCTCGTTCATACCTATATACATCTACCTTCTTTCCCTTATCTGTAAGAACTTGTATACAGGTTGCGTCTCCTCTTTCTTTGCTGATATCAATTATTGTACCCATGGTTCCGTTCACATACTCGCCATTTGCATCATTCGCAGTGAGCATCACTTTTGCACCAACATTTACTACTACCAAGGACTGTTTCGAAAAACTTATATTTTTAATGTCCTCATAAGTCACATCGCCCTCAATAATAGCCCAAAATTTCTTTTCTTTTTCTTCATTTAAGGCTCTCATATGCGCCTGATTGCTTTTATCTGCCTTTGCATTGGTCCCAACAAGATAAGGCGCTTCTTTCATCAGATCACTGCTCTGATTGCTTTCCAGATACGCAATCACATTCTGAAGGTTCCTGCCATATTTTATGTCATTCAAAATACCAAGGAATTCTGTATCTTTCTGTCGGCAAACTTCTTCTAACTTTACACAATGAAACTTCATTTCTTTCCATCCGGAGTATGGTTTTGATCCTGTCAGCTGTGCGGAGTGTTCATATTATGGCGGTTGTGATGATTGTGTGTATATTCATATGCCGGAAATATGCAGCGAAGAGAAAAAGGCAAAATATATGAGGTGACAAACTATTTTGAGCACTGCTGTCTTCCACAGAGAATTCGGCTGTGTAATCACGTAAATAAAAACGTCGATGCGTTAACAAACTGATTAACAGTAATAGACGAAAAGCTGTGGTCTGAGTCACCTCATACCAGTCAAAGCTGTAAAGTTATAGATACAGATCCACAGTGCCTTTTCAAAATATATCAGAGATGGAAATAAATACCCAGTGTTAACTGGGAGAAAGGAAAAATCCAATTACCATCTAAGATAATTGGATTATACGTGATCCTATGATTTTCTTATACTCCGGCACTCCCGGATCAGGGAAGAGCTTGCATGTAGCAGAAAGGTTATATCATCTGCTCCGTGCCGGCCGTCCGACTGTGTGCAACTTCCCCATTAACTTAAACCGGATCCCTAAGAAGAAACGGGATCTGTTCTGTTATAAGAGTAACCTTGAAATAACACCGGACTTCCTGATCCAGTTCTCCCAGGAACATTTTAAGGGTAAAAAAGTAAAAGAGGGTTCTCTGCTCCTGGTCATTGATGAGTGTCAGCTGATGTTCAATGCCAGGGATTGGAGCAAGTCCGGGCGGGATAAGTGGCTGTCATTCTTTACGCTGCACAGGCATTATGGCTATGACATTATCCTGGTAGCCCAGTTTGACCGCATGATAGACCGACAGATCCGGAGCCTGATCGAGTATGAATATATTCACAGGAAGGTAAGTAACTTTGGTCTCCGGGGAATGTTTCTTTGTGCAATCATGCTGTCCCCGAAGCTTTTTGTCAGTGTAAAGGTCTGGTATCCCATGAAGGAGAAGGTAAGCAGTGAGTTTTTCAAGTGTAAGCGTAAATATTATTCCCTGTATGATACTTACCTGATGCTGGATGCCCCGGAGTGATGTATCTCATTTCCTCCGGAGCTGCCAGGCTTACTGCAGAAATTTTGAGATACATTCAGGAAACGTACGGCATTCCCGGAGCTGGTGTCTGGCCGTAACCTCCGCTGTCTCTGCTGTGTGGGAAGACGGGGGTTGGGGGGACCCGTCTGACCGCGCGGCAGAGCCTCCGGAGGGCATGTCCTGACCCCTGCCACGTGCCTGTAATACGTGGTCTGAAAATACATACAAAATTCACGTGAAAGCCTTGTAAATACTGGCGAAAATGGCAATTTTAAAATTTCCCCAAACTGCCATTTGGGGAAAAACTTTAGCAAAGTAAAGTGAGGTGTGAAATTGGATATTAAGAAGCATTTAAGCACAACTAAAATATACCAGGAATTGGATGATGAAAACCAAAAATACTGGTTTGATTTCAAACAAAAGAAGTTCCTGCATAACATTGATACCTTTTATTATTCCGTGAAATTAGTGGAGGATTTTACCGATGATTCCAATGATCCAAATGTGGCACAGTTTAGAAAATATTTTGAAAAGAAAAATTCTCTTCTTGCTTCCAGATACGGAGAATCCCTCCCGGTCTTCCTTGATGGTTTTGATCGTAGTCTTAACCTTTGCCCTGGCAGTTTTGCTGGTTTTTTCAATATCTGCTTACAGTGCCCGGAATGGTTTGACATATTTATTGCTCCTGTTGTCCCTCATTCTTCTGATGGCGGGCTGTCTGTTACGTCTGAGATTGTGGTACAGATTAGATCTTATATGTTATGGATGTATGGAGTGCATGAAGCCTTTGAGCGGTCTTATCATTATGTGAAGCTGATCTGTGATCATTTTGGTTTACATATTGCTTACTGCCAGGAAAACAGGATTGATTATTGCTGGCATAGCAACTACTTAAGTAACCCGGAAAAGTTCTTTTCTCCTGAGAACTTCTACAAAATGAGGGTTGACCGTTTCAAGGATGCCCTGATCCATACTGCAAAGGTAGGTTCAGAGGGCTATGAGATTGATTATGTATCAATGGGAAAACGTTCGGATAAGGTGTTTATCCGTATCTACCTGAAAAGCAAAGAAGTGATTGAGAAGAATTATAAACCATGGTTCTTCAAGGTCTGGCTGTTCAACGGTCTGATCAACCGTTATGATCTGTATTGTTATGAGGAATGCTATAAGCGGCACTCCTGGGAATACCTGGATACTGCCAGGCTGAAATATTATAGTGAATATGGTTCTGATCCGGAGCTCCGGGAGCAGTGCAGTCATGTTGTGGAAGGTAAAGTAACTATGTCCCCGGATACGCTGCATAAACTTGCAGATACCTTAACACCCAAGATCAACCTGATCATGAACGTGGAATATCAGACTATGAGGAAGCATACCAAGACTTATGAACTGGTACCTTTCCGGGATAACAGCTCTAAGGAAACTGCAAAGCGTATCTATGATTATTTTGATAACAGAAAGATCATTGCAGATTATCTGACTTTCTTTGTCTTCCGGATGGTTCGCCCCGAGGGGGACAGCAATAAATCAAGACGGGAACTGTGTGCTTTCTGGTCTGCGCTCCGGAGCTGCAGGATGATTGATGTCAACGTCCGTCCAAAGGATGTGAAGCTGATCCGGCAGTATTGCAGACAGCTCAACAGCAATATTATGAAAAAGCGTGTGATCAATGCAGCTATTACTCTTGGGATTTATACCAGGGGAATCAATAATGATAATGTGGTGCAGGATTGTGTGGAAGCTCTTTGCCAGCTGAATGATAATGATATTCATGACGCATTACGCTACAAACAGAAAAAAGCCCGCCAATTCAATAGCAGTGAACTGGCGGACACTTATGTAAGTAGTGTTACTCATGAGTATCAGATAGTCAATATCAATACTGGTGAAGTATCTACTGACATAATACCATAAGCATCTGAAAAATACAATTACAATCATGTATCTCAAAAATCATGCTGCAGCGTTCTGATCAGCTGCATCTGCAGAAAGAAATGAGATACAAAAGGAGGACTTATGAGTATATCTTTAAAACAAGCTTATGATCTGTTTATCTTTGATCGTGCAACTTATTGTAAGCAAAAGACCATTCAGAATTACAAAAATACGCTTTCATACTTCTTTAAATTTCTGGAAGGTGACCGGGGCTGTCCTATATCTGAGATCATGCTTGATTCTGTTACTACCATGGATTTAAAAAAATATGTTGCCTTCCTGCGTTCCAGGAACAAACTTGAATCCCATCCTTTAAAGCCTACAGTAAATCAGCCTATAACCAAAAGATCTATCCGGACATATTCTGTAGATCTTCGAACTTTCTTCCATTTTTTGTATTATGAGGAATACATATCGACTGATATAACTAAGGGATTTAAGATCATTAAGTCTGAAACTAAATTAGTATTACCGCTGTTTGATGGTGAAGTAAAGAAAATTGACAATTGCTTTAACCAGAAGACTTATACCGGACTTCGTAATTACTGCATTGTTCATTTAATGTTAGATGAGGGATTACGTTCAGGTGATGTTGTGAATTTAACTACCAGGTCAATAAATTTTGATGAATCCTATATTATTGTACTGAATGGTAAAGGTGATAAAGACAGGATTGTTCCTCTGGCGAAAAGACTTCGGCAGCCATTGTATAGATATCTGACATTTTACAGGCCTCGTACTTCAGAACATGATTCCCTGTTCTGTTCTTTGCATAATCCGGAAGAACCATTCACACTGGATGCAATCAAGTCACTTTTCAGCCGGATCAGGAAGGAGACAGAGCTTTCCCGTCTGAAACCGCATTTGCTCCGGCATACATTTGCAACATCTTTTATTCTTGGCGGTGGTGATCTGGAATCATTAAGACTTTATCTTGGACATAGCAGCTATGATACAACTCAGAATTATCTGCACCTTGCAAATACATATGAGAGAATGGGATCAGATGTATATAAGTTAGATGGAATTTTCTTCCGTTCGTATTACTCCCGGGGCTATGCGATCGGAACTAACCAAAGGGTCAAGTAGCTTTGTCAAGTAAAAAAATAACCGCTAGAAACCTTGATTTCTAGCGGTTTTACGTGCGTTAGAGGATTCGAACCCCCGACCTTTTGGTCCGTAGCCAAACGCTCTATCCAGCTGAGCTAAACGCACATCCTTGTGAAGTTCTTATCTCGTGTCCCTCACAACATTGAGTATTCTACTCTATACTGGAGCATTTGTCAATACTTTTTTTGAATTTATTTATTTTTTTCTTTTGATTCGCAAAATTATAACAATTTACAACTATTCTGCAATGATATCAGGACACAGGTACACCAAAATACCATTGCAGTCCTGTTTTCATTAATTCCGCCGCAAAGCCTCGATCGGACTCAGTTTTGCTGCCTTCTTCGCAGGATAAATTCCAAAGAATACTCCCACAGCACAGGAAAACAAAGTTGCCGCCATAATTGTACTCAGGCTGATTCCCGGAGTAATGGACATTCCCATACTGCTGCTTATGATTGAACAGATTACATATCCGCCAATCACACCCAGAACAATTCCTATCACCCCTCCAATCACCGTCAGAATTGCCGCCTCTGCCAAAAACTGCATCATAATAGAAGAGGTTTTCGCTCCCAGAGACTTACGGATACCAATCTCTCTGGTACGTTCTGTTACGGAAACCAGCATAATATTCATAACGCCAATACCGCCAACCAGAAGGGAAATTCCCGCCACAAAGGAGATAAAAGCGGTCACCATATCCAGCATCTGATTCATGGAACTCATAATATCCTGAAAGCTCTGCACCTGGAAATAATCTTTTCCTGCGCACTGATGTCTTTTTTCCAGCAGTTTTACCACTTTATCAGCAACATCCTGACTGTTTAAGCTCTTATCTGCCTGCATTGTCACTGAGAAAAAGTAATCGGATACACCGGTGAATTCATTCATTGTAGTATAGGGAACATTAATGGTTATCGGCATTCCCTCATAAGTATAACTGACAAAGGTTCCATTTTCTTTCTGGGTTGTCACCCCGCAGATACGAAGACTTTTGGTCAGTCCATAACAATTGACATCTACAGTCATTCCAACCACATCATCTGTGCCAAAAAGTCTTTTTGCATCTGCATCGGAAAGCACACAGACATTTTTTGCTTCCTGAACTTCATTTTCCCCGAAATATACTCCATGCTTCATGGTGGCATTATTTAACAGCTTTGCATCCGGTCCCTCACCCGTCAGCATAAGAGAAAAATTTCCCTTACCTGTGGTAGTTTCTCCACTGAATGAATCCGAAACATTTACTCCTTCTATACCGTCTACCGCCCGGATTGCTTCCACATCATCCGCAGTGATCCACTCCTCATCTGTCTGTGCCTCATCGCTGACACTGATGGCAATCTGCCCGCCGCCGATATCATCAATTTCACTGTTCATCTGATTCTTGGTTCCTTCACCCACAGATACAATGGCAATTACAGAAGCAATACCAATGATAATGCCAAGCATAGTCAGGAAAGAACGTCCCTTATTTGCCATAATGTTATGGACTGCCATCTTGATATATTCATACAGCTTACTCATCGGCATCCTCTCCTGTCTGCTCAGGAACTGCCTGTACTTCCATTCCCTCTGTGTAATCACCCAGGTCTGCGATCACTTCTTCTCCTTCTTTGATTCCCTCCGTAATTTCCACATAATCCTCTGAGCTGATTCCTGTGGTAATATTTCTCTTTGTCACCAGTCCGTCTTCTATCACATAGCAGAAGGAGCCTTCTTTTCCGATGTTGACCACTTCCACAGGAAGAGTCACCACATTTTTCGCAGAAGCCGCATGAATCTTAACCTTGGCATCTACTCCCAGGAAAATATCTTCATCCGGATCATCAATGCTTACTGTTGCAGAAATAACCGGTGTTCCTTTTTCATTCTGCACCGCAATATGACTCATTTTTGTTACAGTACCCTGATAAGTATTATCCCCTAAGGTAATCTCAACAGACTGCCCCTCTTTTACTGTATTGTAATCATATTTAGAGAGAGTCACATCCACACTTGCCTTGTCTGTGTTCTCAATAGTAAACAGTTCCATACCCTGAGTAACTGCTGCTCCCTGCTTAATATCTGCCTTGGATATGATTCCGTTAAATTCTGCAGTGATTCCTTTCTTTCCTTCTTTCACCAGCTCCTCGGCTGATTTTGCATCCAGTTCGGAAAGATTATCCGTTACTTTCAGTTTCTCTTTCTCTTCTTTTGTCAGGCTTGTGGATTCTGCCTCTGCCACAGCTTTCTCAGAAGCCAGATCTGACTGAAGCTCTGCAAGTTCATCGCTTGCTGTCTCAAGTGCACTTTCCAGAGCAGAAGTATCCGCAGTTACTGTCCCACCATCACTTCCACTGTAATCATATCCGGAGGAGGAAGAATCTTCCCCATCGCTGTCATCTGTATCTGAACCGTCTGAAATTCCCCATGAATAATCTGCACTGCTTTCCGTAAAATCAGAAAGTGCCGGCATTTTCGGTGTCTGCTGCTTAAGATCATTATAAGTCTGCTGTGCCTGCTGCATTGCAAGCTGTGCCTGTGTTCTTGCAGCCTCCGCATTATCCAGAGCCTGTGTATTCTCATCTGAAGGGTCTGCCTGCCATGTTGCAAATGCCATCTGATATGTGGTGTCTGCCTGATTATAATCGCTCTGTGCCTGATTATACTGTGCATTCAGATCTGAAAGCTGCTGTTGGTACTGCGGAAGAGTTTCCGTCTTGTATGTATAAAGTGCGGCCTGATATTTCCTCTGGATTTCCTCCTGCTTCTTTGCCTCTGCCTGGGCTTTTGCCTGAGCTTCCTGCTGCTGTGCCTGAGCCTGTGCTGCTGCCTGTGCGGACGCCTGTGCTGCCGCTTCACGCTGTGCCGCTGAAATCTGTGATTTCAGAGACGAAACATAAGCCTTTTTATCCTTTATTTTCTTCTCAAGTTCCTGAACATTCTTTTTGGCATCCTTCTGCTTCTTTTCTGCTTTGTCAGATTTATTTCTTGTATCTTTTGTATCATACTTTGTTGATTTCAGATTCAGTTCTGCTTTCCGGTTATCTTTTTCCAGATCCTCTGTATTAAACTCAATCAGTTTTGTTCCCTTTTTTACCACATCGCCCTGGGAAAAAGAAACAGTTTTCAGTTCTGCATTTACAGGAGAATAATAGGTCTTTTCCTCTTCACTTCCCACTGTTCCTGTGGCATCTACAATTTCCTCAACATCACCCTTCTCTGCAGTTACCACCTGAACCTGCGGGATTTGGTTTTCTGTAGAATTTCTCTGACCTGCTACTGTAACTCCGCCGGCAACAACAAGAACAGCTGCTGCTCCAATAATCATTTTCTTTTTACTTTTCTTTTTTTTCATAATATCTGTCTCCTTGTAACCGGATTTATGCATCCAGCTGGTTTTTTATATATTCTTCTTTCCCATAGTTTTTATTGATAAAATCTGATTCTATCTTTCCATCCATAATTCTGACTACACGCCTTGCCTGAGCTGCGATTCCATTATCATGTGTGATCAATATGACTGTTTTTCCCTGCTCGTGCATGCTTTTAAGAATCTGAAGAATCTCCTTACTGGATGCAGAATCCAGGTTTCCTGTAGGTTCATCTGCCAGGATCACCGGTGGCTGGGCTGCGATTGCTCTTGCAATAGCCACCCTCTGCTGCTGTCCTCCTGACATTTCATTTGGCCTGTGATCCATACGTTTCTCAAGCCCTACCATGGTCAGTGACTCTACTGCCAGCTTATGTCTCGTTTTTCTGTCTACCCCTCTGTAAACCAGCGGTAGTTCCACATTTTCAATTGCAGTCAGATTTGAGATCAGATTAAACCCCTGAAAAATAAATCCGATCTCCCGGTTTCTGACTTCTGAGAGTTCATTATCTTCCATGGTAGACACATCCGTTCCATTCAGAAAATATTCGCCGGATGTAGGCACATCCAGACATCCCAGCATATTCATAAATGTAGACTTTCCCGAACCTGACTGTCCGATAATAGCAACAAACTCACCCTTATTAATTTCCAGATCAATATGATCCAGCGCCCTCACTTCATTCTCGCCGGGATTATATATTTTACACAAATCTTTTACTCTGATCAGCGCTTCCTCCATCTTTCCCTCCTGCTTCTTAGATATATAAAAGGGCAGGCTTCCGGTTCCCCAAAAGCTCTGCCCTTATCTGCGGAATCTGCAAGTCTCTGTTAATCAGAAACGATACAACCTCCCCAATCTCTTCATTTTTTTATGCATCCAGTAAAAATGCCTTATATGCCTTCTTAGCTTCATAGACATCTGCTTTACTTGTGATTTCCCACGGTGCATGCATACTGAGCACTGCAACACCACTGTCAATGACTTCCATTCCATAGAGTGCAGCAATATATGCGATTGTTCCGCCGCCGCCTATATCAACTTTACCAAGCTCTGCAGTCTGGAATGCGATCTCATGGCTGTCAAAAATATTTCTGACTCTTGCCACATACTCTGCATTTGCATCATTTGATCCTGATTTTCCTCTTGCACCTGTAAATTTATTCAGCACAATACCTCTTCCGAAATAAGCTGCGTTCTTTTTCTCAAATGCATCTCCATATGCAGGATCGTAAGCAGCACTTACATCAGAAGAAAGCATACTGGAATTCTTCAGTGCTCTTCTTAATTTCAGATCACTGTAACATCCCATTGCATCAAGAAGCTCTGCTGTCGCATTCTCAAAGAAACGGGACTGCATTCCTGTTGCACCTACACTTCCGATCTCTTCCTTATCTACAAGCAGGCAGCATGCAGTACGCTTCGGTGCTTCCATTTCAAGCATTGCAAGCAGGGATGTATATGCACAAACCCTGTCATCCTGTCCATAAGCAGCGATCATACTTCTGTCAAGTCCACACTCTTTTGCCTTTCCGGCAGGTACGATCTCCAGCTCTGCTGAAAGGAAATCTTCCTCTTCTATATCATATTTATCTTTGAGGATATTTAATACATTCTGTTTTACTGCTTCCTTCTTCTTATCATCCTCAAGATCCTTCAGCGGTCTGCTGCCGATCAGAATATCAAGATTCTCACCCTCGATCACTTCTGAAGCTGTTTTCTGAAGCTGTTTTCCTGCAAGATGGATCAGAAGGTCTGTAATGTAAACAATCGGATCATTCTCATCCTCTCCGATATTTACCTGGACTACACTTCCGTCTTTCTTTACCACTACGCCATGGATAGCAAGAGGAATAGTAACCCACTGATATTTCTTAACACCGCCATAATAATGAGTGTCCAGATATGCAAAATCTGTATCCTCATACAAAGGATTCTGCTTGATATCAAGACGAGGAGAATCAATATGTGCTCCCAGAATATTCATACCTTCCGCAATATCATCCTGTCCGATATGGAACAGTGCAATGATCTTCTTCATTCCTACTGTATAAACCTTATCCCCTGCTTTCAGTTTTTCACCTTTTGCAGCTTTCTCCTCCAGACATTCATATCCTGCTTCCTGTGCTTCTTTGATGATCTGTGTCACACATTCACGCTCTGTTTTACCTGCATCAAGGAAGTTACGATATTCCTTTGCAACTTTTTCCAGTTCTTTTTCTTCTGCTTCTGTATAAGAAAGCCATGCATTTCTACGTTCCATTATCTGTTCCGCCTTTCTGCTCTCATCCGTATTTTTTCTTCCTCTATAGCGCATTCTATTCTATAGTATTTCACGTTCTATTATATAACATTGCAGAAGTTTTTTCCAGCTAATGTTACGTTACTGTAAATGCCATTCTCAGTAATATAGAAGACTGTAAACAGTAACCAGTAATCCTCTTATAGACAAACTACAGAATTTCATCTATAGTATAATATACATCAGCAGACATTCCGGAAATTGCGGATGTCTGATTTTTCAGCAGGAGGCAACTATATATGCAGAATTCAGAAGTACTGCGTCAGCAGCTTCATTCCATACACAGAAAAAGCTACCCGGCCTACAAGGGCTTAAAGGGAGCTTACCGCTTTGAAAATTTCATTCTTTCCATTGACCATGTCCAGGGAGATCCCTTTGCCTCTCCCTCCCATATCAGTATACAGATCTCTCACAGAGATTCTGCTTTTCCCAGTGAATATTACAAGGATGTACTTACCAGAACCACCCTGTGTGATTACCTGACCCGCCAGTTCGAACAGCAGGTAAACCGCTACACCTTCCGTGCAAAGGGTTCAGGAAAAAGCGGTCTGATTTCCGTTAGTCATTGTGGTCAGGAAATCCTTTCCAGAACAGCCTGTGAGATTACAGGCAGAGGTATTACCGCTCGCTTTTTCATTGGTTTCCCAGCCAACGGAAGAACGATCAATGCATTGGAGCTGGAGAAAATCCTTTTTGATTATCTCCCTGTCTGTGTACAGAAAACATTCTTCTATTCCAACACAAATAAAAAAGAACTTCGCAACTTTATTGAGCTGGCTCTGGATCAGGAGTATATTCGTCAAGAACTTCTCCGCAGAAAGCTTACCGCCTTTGTAGCAGATGGTTCCATCCTTCCCAGAGAAAGCGGGATTTCCTCCCGTCCTATGAAAAACGCCATCCCCTTTTCCGCTCCGGAAAGCCTTCGGATATCTATGGAGCTTCCTCACAAAGGTACTCTCACAGGTATGGGAATCCCACAGGGAATCACCCTCATTGTAGGCGGTGGTTATCACGGTAAGTCTACTCTTCTCAATGCACTGGAGCTTGGTGTATACAACCATATCCCCGGAGACGGCAGAGAATATGTGATCACAGACTGCACTGCTGTCAAGCTTCGCTCAGAAGATGGACGTTTCATTAAGGATGTAGACATCTCCCTGTTTATCAATGACCTGCCCAATCAAAAGGATACCCATTGTTTTTCCACCCAGGATGCCAGTGGAAGTACCTCCCAGGCAGCCGGAATCGTGGAAAGCATGGAGGCAGGCAGCCATCTTTTTCTGCTGGATGAGGATACCTCTGCCACCAACTTTATGGTACGGGATGCTTTTATGCAGCAGGTAATACAGCGTGAAAAGGAGCCTATTACCCCCTTTCTGGAACGTGCAGGTGAGCTTTATAAAAAGGCTAGTATTTCCACTATCCTGGTAGCCGGAAGCTCCGGTGCTTTTTTCCATATTGCAGATACTATCATACAGATGGATAACTATATACCCAGGGACATTACAGACTCTGCCAAAGCTCTCTGTGCCAAATACCCTCTGCCTGCATTCTGTGCTCCCGCCTTCGCTTCTCCACACAGTCATCGAATTATGACTAAAGCACCCCAGGATCGCCTGAAAACCAAAGTTTCCAAAACTGACGGCTTCTCTCTGGGCAGACAGGAGATTGATCTGCGTTATACTGAACAGCTCATTGACCCAGAACAGACGGCTGCCCTGAGTCTTCTGTTAAAATATGCTGTAGAAAATATGATTGATGGAAAACGTACCTTATCTGAAATTGTCGAAGATCTTGAAAAAAAGCTAAAAAAAGAAGGGATGTCTTTCCTTTCCGGAGACCGCCAGATCTCCTGCGGCTATGCCCTCCCCAGACTTCAGGAAATCTATGCCTGCTTTAACCGTTACCGTCGTCCCTGAGATTCTGAGTATCTGTGGATGCAGACAACACAAAATCCCCGCTCCTACAGCGATCTTGCCATAAGAGCGGGGATTCATCGTTCATTTTACACTTTTATAGGGAAAGGAAAGATTTTATCTTAAGGTTCGTCGCTCCCTTAAGATGTAAATATCATATCGCATAAATGTGAGAAAAATTTGTCTAATTTATAATAAAAAAATAAAATTTATAAAAAAACTGCAAATATATCACATCATAAGTTATAATGTAAGTATTCCATATCCAAAAAAATCAGATATTTAATGATGCGGGAGAAAATTTATGTTTAGAAAAATAGACCGAACCAATACTTTTAATGACGTATTAAAACAGATCATAGAGCAAATCCAGACTGGGGAATTAAAGCCCGGAGATGCTTTGCCTGCCGAACGTATCCTGGCCGAAGAACTGGGAATTTCCAGACCTGCCCTGCGTGAAGTGCTAAAAGCTCTTTCTCTTCTGGGAATCACAGTCAGCGTGCATGGAGGCGCCAACTATATTGCAACAGATCTAAGCAGCTGCCTTACAGGCCCATTATCCATCATCTTTCAAATGTATAACAGCAAAATTCAGGACACTGTTTCCCTTCGTGGTGCTCTTGAAACCAAAGCAGCCTATCTGGCTGCCCAAAACTGCAGTCAGCTAGATGCAGCGGAACTTCAATTGATCATTGCCAAGCTGGACAGTACTGATGACGAAACCCTTCGAAGTGATCTGGACCGCGATCTTCACTTTAAAATCGCACAGATTGCAAATAATCCTCTTATTTTCAGCGTGATGAATGCTTCCTCACAGCTCACAGAAAATATAATCGTGGGAATTCGTTCACATTTTATGCAAAAAGATGAAGATTCTCCGGAAATTGATTCCCAACATACAAGACTTGTAGCAGCCATTACTGCAAACAATCCCTCTCTGGCAGAACAGATCATGAGTGAACATATGCAAACCATTGAACGGCTGCTAAAGGAAATCACAGAATAAATATTGTTCCAATCCTTAAACTTAAATAAAAAAGTGAGAAGAAAACTATGAATGATAAAATCGTAGTCTGTATAGGCAACGGCGGCCAGAAAGATATGGCAGAATCCTTTTCCAGACGTACCGGCTCCCCTATTGTAAATAAACCCGGAAATTACCTGACCGTTTTATTTGATTCCAGTGGAGTATCTCTGTCCGGTTTCGGTCTCAGCTATCAGGGAGATTTTGAAAATATGCTTCATCGTGTGACCAACGGACGTCTTCAGCATGAGATGCTGGCCAAAGCAGTCAAAACAGATCAGGAAAATCTTAAGGCCATTGATGCAACTGCCGGCATGGGTGAAGACAGCCTGCTTCTGGCTGCCTGTGGATATCAGGTAACACTCTATGAGCAAAATCCTGTGATTGCCATTCTGCTTAAAGATGCTCTCCGCCGTGCAAAAAAAAATACTGTCCTAAAGGATATTGTATCCCGCATGCAGCTTGTAGAGGGGGACAGTATTGAATATTTGAATAAGCGGCTGGATCCTGTGGATGTCATCTATCTGGATCCCATGTTTCCCGGACGGCAGAAATCCGGCCTGATCAACAAAAAGCTCCAGCTTATCCAGAAACTGGAGCCTCCCTGTTCTGAGGAAACAGCTCTTTTTGATGCAGCTATGGCAGCACAGCCTTCCAAAATCATTGTAAAACGACCTTTGAAAAGTCCATACCTGAATGAAAGAGTACCTTCCTACTCCCTGAAGGGCAAGGCAATCCGTTATGACTGTTACTCTCCATACAAATAAATGCTAATGCAGACTTAAAAAAAATATGATATGATTAAAAAAGATGATATCTGCAAGATTCCCAAACCACTCATTTATCAGAAAGGAGCGTGTTTACATGAAGAAGAAAGTCCAACAAATCCTGTTGACGTCACTGTTATTTGTATTCTCAATACTGATCATATCAATCCCAACTCAGGCTGCCAAACCTGCAGCTACAACCGTTAAATCCAAAACTTCCTATTCCAATTCCAAAGAATTCATGACTGTAAGAGGACTGGATGCAAAGAAAAAAGTAGTCTGGAAATACGTTACAAAGAAATATACTGCTACAGAGCTCCCAAGGACAAAATGTATTGTCCGCAAGGATAAGGTTTATATTTTTGAAAGTTCAAAAATCGTCGTACTTCGAAAAAAAGACGGAAAACAGTTATGGACTGCCAAAAAAGTCAGTCCTGCAGGACACCTTTGCAAATTTGACAAAAATGACAATCTATATATAACAGGATACTACGATAACAATGTTTACAAAGTATCCACAAAAGGAAAGATTCTCTGGAAAACAAACACATCCAAAGCCAATAATTACTGGCCATATAAAATAAACATTTCCGGTAATCAGATGACCATTCTGTACGAAATGAATGATAATGATGATTCGTCAGAAAAAACTCATAAAATAGTTTTTAATATAAAAAATGGTAAAATACTGAAGTATTCGTGAATTACAGCTCATAAAAATAGCGGCAACACTGCCGCTATTTTTGATTGAGCACATCTGATAAATCTACTGTTCTTTTTCCATCTTTGGACTTGCCGAAAAACAGTCATCCGGTATTTTCGTCAGACTTTCCGGCATATCTACCTGCTCCAGATTATCACAGAAGGAAGCAAATGTTGACGGTAATTCCGTTATCCCTTCACCCAATGTGATCTTTTTGATTTTTGATCCGGAAAAAGTTCCGAATCCTTCGAAAATACATTCCTTTCCAAAGACAGCTTCCTCAAATCCAGTGTCCATGAAGCAACAGCCTTTTACTGTTGAACCATCTCCTATATGTATGTATCCCCCGGCTCCTGCTCCACTGAAAGCGGAATCCCAAAGATAATTTTCACTGGCAGGCAGTTCCACATCTCTCAAGGCTACACAATCTCTGAATGCAGATCCTTCAATTTCTACTGCCTGATTACCGAAAACCACAGTTTCCAGACTGGTACAGCCTGAGAAAGCATAGCCTCCAATCCAGGTCAGAGAATCCGGAAGTATTATTTTTTTCAGACTGGTGCAGCCCTCAAATGCTGAAACATCAATATAACGCATTCCCTCCGGAACTTCAACAGAAGTAATTTTTGTATTATCCTTAAATGCCAGTGTAGCAACACCATTCATTATCGTGTCTTCAATGCTGGAAGGCAGAACAAGCTCCGTTCCTTCTCCTGTATAACCACTCAGCTCCTCATAGCCATTTTTCTCATAGCCACCATTATCCTGCTGTTCCTCCTCAAGCTGTTCCAGGTCAATCTCCAGACTTTCCAGCAATGTTTTCATCTCTTCCCTGTCCAGGAATTTCCAAAGTTCTTCTTCCGGACAATCAGGAATGCTCACCAGTATGCTTAAAATATACTGATCTGTCAGATCCCTGTAAAGGGTAATGTCTCCTTCCTTCCTGCGGCATGCCACATAGTAATGGCTTTCCCCCACATCTGTTTCTTTTATTTCTCCGTCTGCCTTTCTTTCTGCATTTTTCTTTGCATCCGGGAAGTGGATGATCTGAATATTCAGGTTGCCCTCATAAGCACAGTGGATCTTTCCATTCACAAGGAACTCTGCATATTCTCTGCCCTGCCACCGGGTTGGCAGTTTCACAGAAATTCCTTTGGCAGTCACCTCTTCATACTCAATTCCTTCCTGGAATTTTATTCCCTTCATCACCGTCTGTATCAGCTTATCTTCCATCACAGTATAGATATCATCAAAACGCTCTGTTGTTTTTACTTCAATCTTCAGACCATCCCAGTTTCCCACATAATGATCCTCATATTTCAGAATTGCAGCATATTCTCCGCTTCCCAGATATACTGCAGTCTGATCCGGTCCGTTTTTAGCTTCATCCAGATTAGAGCTGAATACAATTGCATTCATACCACTGATAATGGTTTCTTCTGTTTTTACCTGTTTTGCTCCTCCTTCACGGGCATTCTGTGCATATTCAAGCTCCGTAATGCGATTAGAAAGCTGTCCCTCTGTTATAGGAGCAAGTGTCATTGTCCATTTCCCGTCCGGATCTGTAAATTCCAGATACCCTTCTTTTTCTGTTGGTTCTTCTGCTTCATAGGGAAGAGTAACCGTAAATTTTCCCTCCCCGTAATCATATTCTTTATACTCCGGCAGTGGTGTGGGTGTTGCCGTAGGTGCAGGAGTTGCTGTGGGCGCCGCTTTTTCAGATTTTTTCTCACCACATGCACACAAAAGACAAACACAAAAAAATACAATCGGAAGCATCACTCTTTTTAATCTTTTCATAGATTTCTCCTTTCTGACTCCTTCCTTTCGTTACATAACCTTTTTCCTCCTCAAATTCATAGAGCTTTTGTCATGAATTAAGACGCTGTCCGCAATATTCACAATTGCTCAGACGTCCTTTTATTACCTGATTCTTTGCACCACAACTGGTACAGGTAACTGTAATATAAATCTTTTCATTTACACGTCTGTTTGGTGCAGTAATCATAATATAATTTCCTTCTCTGTCTATCTGGATATTCCGGATATATCCCCCGGCAATAAATTTTTCCAGTTTTTTTACTGCGCCTTTTCCCAGCTCCTGTTCAAGTTTTTCAAATGAAACCGTATTCTGGGCATAAGATTCAAACCAGCAGGCAATTTCCCTGACTTTTTTCTTCCGTAATGCTTTCTGGACTTCCCTGAAAGTCGGATATAAAAATAACAGGCAAAGCAGAATCTCTGTTACTGCCATTCCCCAGCGTCCTTCACCAATATACTTCCCCGATGCACCAATGGCTCCCAGGGATAAAAGTATGCAGAAGCCACAAAGAACCCACTTCAGTTTTCCCAACACCCCTGCTTTTTTATTTTTTTCTGTCAAAAAATCATTCATGTCTGTTTCCTCTTTCTCTGATTAATCAAAATTCTATGATATATTGGTGAAGCTTCTGTCAGCCTGCACCTAGCAGAAGCCATGCGTCACCTGACGGATCATAATAATAAACCACATTATCTCCTACTGCATAATAATGTTCTTTTGTAAAATGATCCTCATGATCTGTTCCCAGAACAAATACCGGACAATTTCTTCCTTCAATGTACTCCTCGGTACCTGTATACCACAGAGACATACCAAGACCAAGGTAATAGCTGACTTCATCTGTTACTGAGAGCTGTTCTCTGGCAATCCTGATATCCAGTTCTGAATCATACCCCGGGTCATACTCATCCCAATTATAATATATGGAGAAATCATAGCAGTGGGTTTCTGCTGCAAGATGTCCATCCTTTAACGACACCATAGGATGATATTGCACACTCATATTCTGCTTCTGTACAGAAACCATCACATTGGAATGAATCTCACTCACATTGCAGCGCAGGATAATGATTTCATTCTCCTGTCCCCTATAGTATGGAGAGTTCAGATCATCCAGATATTCCCCTTCTTCCGTAGGCTGAGCCGGATAAACGCTGACCCTGCAATCATCTCCCGGGACAATGGCATAAATTTCATATCCACCTGCATCAACCACTGTTCCATCCTGTAAAAAAGGATACGCAGCTGCCACTTCTCCCTGTCTGGTATATTCAAGTATCTCTGCTGCCTCTGCACCTTCATAGGTATATCCCAGAAATGCCATTCCGGCCTGACATTCATTTTCCCTGATAATGTCCTGCAGAATTGCCAGATTCTCATCTGCCCCAGGTGCTCTGGCAAATACTTCTCTCATACCTCCACCATGGATACCAAAAGACAACAGTACCGCACAAACACATACAGCAACAGAATATTTTTTCATACTCTCATCCCCTTTCTGCTCCTACCAGAATCACTTTACATTTTATTAAATCTCTATTTCAACGTAGTTACAATCAGCTTACTTTCCAGTGCAGCCGCTATCAGATCTTCTTTACAACTGTATCCTGCTCTGGCGATCATTTCCTGAAAATTCCATCTCACCCCGGAGGTAGAACATTTCATTTCCCTGGCAATCTCTGAATATGACATTCCACGGATATACAGGCGGAGCATCTCCAGCTGTCTCGGACTGATATCGCCGCTTGTGATCCAATTAAGCTCCACCTTCGGTGTCACATCCGGAAATACACGCTCACCATTTAGCGTTCTGTGGATCACACTCCGTATTTCCTCTTCCCCGTGATCCTTATACCAGAGACTGTCTGCGCATCCACTCTTTGCCCTCTCCAGCACCTTGGGATCGATCAAAGAAGTAACAATTAATACCTTGGTATATGGATACTTTTCCCTGATCTCTTTTCCGGCACTGAGCCCATCATGATTATGAAACGTCTGCACATCCATGATCACAAGATCAATTGCCGAATAATCACAGATTTTTACAGCTTCACGTGCATCTGAAACCGTCTGAACATGTCGGAATTCCGGCTCCTGCATAATAATATATTCAAAATACTTCTGCATGATCTTCTGATCTTCTACTATCAGTATCCGTACCATCGAATCCCATCCTTTCTGCCAGAGGCATTTTCAATATCAGACAAAACTCAGGTGAAAAAGAAACCTGCATCCTGCATTTCCCTGATTCAGCCGCCTTTCTCAGCGCAGATAAACCACCGCCTTCTTCTGCATTTTTGTCGGGCACCTCTCCATCATTGGTAATCTGAACAGTATATTCATCTGCATTTTTGTCTATCTTCACCCAAACAGTGCTGCCATGGGCATGTCTGGCACAGTTTGTCACACATTCACGGATTGCCCTGTCTGTCAGAAGCCTGTAAGATGGATGCATGGGAAAGTTCCCACTGATCTGAACTGAAATTCCAAGCTCTTCTGCATGTCTGATCGTATCCTCATATACTTCCTCCATACTCTCAACAGCAGAACCGGTAAGAATATAAACCAGATGTTTCAATACAGACAACTGTTTATCCATTTTATCCGGATCTTCTTTTCTTTCCAGTATTCTGCGTATTGACAGAAGGCTTCGTCCAAAATTGTCATGAACCTGCATTTTCATGACAAGTGTCTCCTGCTCTCTGATTTTATCTCCGATTTTTTCGTACATTTCCTCCAGCTTATGATTCAGAATTTCCAGCTTTTCATTGTTTGCCCTGATCTTTTCACCATTGTAATAAATTTCTGATACATTAACTGCCACTGTCTGCAGATATCCTGCACAATCCGGCTCCTGCAGACCATATTCCTGAAACATCCAGACGGAACCATCAGGAAAATAAAACACATTACTGTCTTTGCTCAATCTGCAAAGACCTTCCGATTCAGGTTCCCCATTCATTACTTTCCTTAATGCCTCATAATCCTGCAGATAAGAACCTGTCATGATTCTGCTCAGCTCCTGCATCTTGGTATTACACAAAACAATCCTTCCAAGAGGATCCGAAAAACAGACTCCACAGGGAACGTCATTCACAGCCTCATTCACAGACCAGTAAGACAGGGAATGATAATATCTGCGTCTCTCTCTCCAGATTGCCCTGCAAAGATAAAACACCAATCCCATAACTACTGCCATTAAAACACTGACCGGATAACCCTGAAGCATTGGCTGATAGGAACTTTCTCCCAGACAATATCTGTGATCATTCATCAGAGCGCCCATGAACATAAAAGAAACAGCAAAGACAGCCACTGCCGTTACGATTTTCTTTTTCCCGGAAAAGCAGGTGATTCTTACCAACAGGAGAATTAATTCCAGAATCATACAGATTTCAAGAAGAATCATCAGAAAATCCTGCATTGCCATACTGCATTCCACAAAACTGATCATCTTCCGCCTCTCTTTCTGAAGACGATACAACTAATAAACCATTCGTTTTCATCTTCCTGCTGCACTTTTAATTCCGGCCTTTCCGACATGAATCCACGCAGATCCGCCTCTGATACAATATGAACTGAAATCCGCAAAGCATCATCAATCTGAGACACACGGTAAAAAACAGACTGCATGATATCAACCAATCGTTCCACAAGCCATTCAAAGGTGTCATAGCATTTTAGTATATCATCTGCATTCAGCTGCACATCCACATTTTCCACGTAGTAAGCAGCCCGGATCCTGCATAATTTTAAGCTGTCACAGGATTCCGCCAGGCTTTGTCTGAGTTCTTCCATTGTAAGCAAATTTCCATCTGATGCATATTGTGTCAGCACCAGATTCTTTCTCCGCTTCAAATACGTGCCGACAACTACAATTTTACCGAGAATCCGATCATATTGTTCCTTCGATTCTGTCCGCTCCAGCTCATTCATAAACTGTGACAGCAATTCCAGCTGACCGGCGGTCTGATTCTGTATCATATTTAACAGATGGTTCTGTTCTTCTGTCTTTCTCCGCTCAGCCTCTTTCTGATAAGCTTTCTGTAACAGACGGTTTCTGGCAGTCAGTTCCTCCTGCTGTTCCCGAATATCCTGATACTGATCCAGCAGTACCGAAATATCCTCTGACCAAAACAAATGTCCTCCCCTTATAGGAATATGGTTGATCCGGATTCCCTGTTCCTGTACTGATGATCTGTCTATTATGATTCTACGCAGTTCAGGTGACAGCTCAGGAAAATCACCGGAATGATAATAGCGCTGAAAAGAATAATCTGTAATCTCTGCATCCAGTCCTCCGGAAGTCTGGAATAATTCAAAATATCGATTATTGGTCTGTATCAATCCACATAATATGCACCCCTGAAAAATTGCCGCCATTAAAAGGCAGCACACTGCTGTCATATCCCCTGCAATGATTTTAATGAAAGGCAGGCGGAGTATATTTCCGATATTCCACCCCAGAAGCAATATTCCCGGAATCATCGGCAGCCAGAACTGTTTCTTTCCCGGAATTCTGCTTTTTCTGATCAGTACGACTTCCATCCCTGCCAGACAAATCAAGATCCATCCCTGGATCACCATAAAAACAATACCATAGCTGTAATCTTTATCCGAAAACGGAGGCTGTTTGGAAAAACGAAATACCAGCTGATGCAAATCATTTGTAAAAACACTTACGATCAATACCGCCGCCACAGTCAGCAAAATTATAATCTTTCTGACCGTTTTCTCTTCCTCCTTTTCTCCCAAAAACATTGCTGCTGCCAAACCCAGAACCGGAATCAGGATCATGGGAATATAATATAGATACCAGCAGATATGTTCTCCAAGAGGATCATAAAAAATATGAAATTTTACTGTCCGCACAAAGAACCAGAATACCATCAGACAGCCAATTGCAGTCAGGCATCTGCGCGTTTTTCTATGTACTACATGCTTCTCCAGATAAATCACCCAGGCACAGTACATTCCCAGATAAATACAGTTACGGCATTGATCTGCCAGATTTCTCATGAAAACATTTTCCGGTCTCGCCTGCCTGCAGAAATAAGCCAGCAACACACTTATCAGAATCACTCCATATGACAGAGTCCTCTTTTTGTTGTATGTCATGAAAATTCCTCTTTCACCGGAGCGTGTTTGAAAAATGCTTTACGCAAGATGTGCGTCACAATTTGCAGGAATGATTTTTCAAATACGCCCTAATCCATTTTTGTAATAATTATACTATAAAGCACCATTTTGTCATATAGTTTTTAGAGAAATCATCTATTTTCAGAGTTTTTTATCACAAACAGAGTGAACAATTATGTCCACTCTGTTTAATCATTACTTAAAACGGTCTTGGCTGACCACAGTATTCACAAAACCTTCCGGTATTCTCTGCACCACACTGGCATTTCCACGAACTGCCGTTCTGCTGCATCCCTGACATTCCGGGCTGCATTCCTCCGGTCATGTTCATTCCCGACATTCCGGGCTGCATTCCTCCGGTCATGTTCATTCCCGACATCCCGGGCTGCATTCCTCCGGTCATGTTCATTCCTGACATCCCGGGCTGCATTCCTCCGGTCATGTTCATTCCTGACATCCCAGGCTGCATTCCTCCGGTCATGTTCATTCCCGGCATTCCGGACTGCATTCCTCCGGTCATGTTCATTCCCGGCATCCCGGGTTGCATTCCTCCGTTCATGTTCATTCCCGGCATCCCGGGCTGCATTCCTCCATTCATGTTCATTCCCGGCATTCCGGACTGCATTCCGACTGCGTTTGGTGTCAGTGCTGCAATAATCTGATAAGCGGTCTGCTCCACTTCCATCAGTTCTCTTCTTTTATCACTGCTTATGGAAAAAGTATTCAGGCGAAAATCCATATCATCAAACCACTGAGTTCTCACTTTAATACGCATGGTATAATCAAATTCATATTTATATACCGGTGGCTGATAACTTACATTTTCTCCATCCTTTGTATATGTTTCCTCTTGCTGCTGTTGGTCTACATCAACTCTGCACTGCACAATGGCTGATAAAGGAACTATGTCCGGGTTTTCATTGACATCCAGTTTCCGTGCAACAGTAAAATTCCCCTTATTATCATCAATAAAAACATTGTAATTTCTGGTATTGATCTGTCGGGTTATACAAAAATCCATTACCGCTTTTTTGTTTTTTTCACGATATTCCAGCTGACGTTTGATATCCTCTACCGTACTATGCCGCCGCTCCTCAAACCATGGTGACAATTTTTTCGCACAATCCTTGCACAGATTTCCGTCATCCAGTTTTCGATTTCCCAATAAACCAATTTTCTCTCCGCAGATGTCACAGATTTTCTTATCAAATAATCCCATACCCTATCCTCCTTTTTTATCTGAAATCCCATACTGCCGCACCGGAATGGTGCGGCAGTACTTTACCTTATTCTGTAACAACTATTTTTTCAAAATATGTCTTTACGGAAAAATCATCTTCACCTGTTTGAGAATCGTCTGCTTCTTCGCCGTCATCAGATTCCTCTGTATCGTCTTCTGCTATAAAACACAGTTTTCCATCATCCAGTAAATTGAACTTCATATTATCAAGACTGAAAAACATAGTTCCTGCCTCATCCTCTGTTACAGCCTTTAATACTAATGCGTTTCCTTCCACATCGCCCTGAAGTTCTACTTTTGTCTCTTCTCCGCTCTCTATTAAGATAATTTCAGCCTTTCCGTCTTCCACAGACAGACTCATTTCAAATCCTGTAAAGTCAGCATTAACCGGCATCTGCATTCCAAATGCTTCCATCAGAGTACAGCTCCATTCTCCTTCAAAATCCTTCATGGTTGGATTTTCTACCGGTTTACCCGGTACATAAGGCTCATACTCTTCCTTTTCCTGACTCAGGATCATTGTCGTTCCATCTGCTGTTAAGGTTATCTTACCGTCCTTGTACTCGCATTCCCCTGTCTGATCATTATAAGTCATCAGGATTTTATCATTTTCTATTTTCCACTCTGATTCATCTACCTCAGGCTCTTCCCCATAAACAGAACTTGTTGTTTCCATTTTACCGTCTTCTTTAATGTCCACGGTCACTTCCATTCCCATTGCCCCAGGATGAAAGGATACCCCTTCGCCCATAGAAAGCTCATTTACATACCAGGTTCCAATAACATCCTTTTCTTCAAGGGCATAAACACTTACGCTCATAAAGCCTGCCATTAAGACTCCTACTGTTCCTGCCATCCACAACCTCATTTTTTTACTCATACAAACATCTCCTTTCTATTTTATAATCGAGTTTTTGTTTATCTACATTATACGTGAACACTCAGGCATTTACACTAGCACTTCTGACAGTAACATGTTCTTTTCACATATCCTCATTCATGCTATACTAATTTACGATATACCCTTTACTACTCTGTTCACCCAAGAAAGGACTCATCATGAAACGAATCAAAAACATTGACCTGCTCCGTGCAGGAGCTATTCTTTATATTATGCTTTACCATTGCTATGTTCTGTCCGGCCAGCCATGGCAGATGCATACAGCTCTTCATGTTTTTCTATCTTTCGGAGGCGAAATAGGAGTGACCTTATTCTTCCTCCTCAGTGGATATGGTATTTATCTTTCTCTGGCTTCTTCTGAAGAACGCGGAAAGCTTCCTGGTTGGAAAGCATTCATGAAAAAGCGATGCCTTCGTATTATGCCTCAGTATTATGTATGCATCACAGTCCTTCTGATCTTTATGTCAACCCAAATGCTCAGCAGGGATGGAATCCGGCACATCATTGCCTATTACACTTTAACAGAAAACTTTTCTCCAGCAACCCACGGATCTATCAACGGCGCATTATGGACCATGGGTGTGATTTTTCAATTTTATCTTATCGCACCCTTCCTTTATAAGGCAGTCCGAAAAAACTGGCTTGTATCTGCCATTATATCCATTCTGTTTACAATTATATCCCGGATCACAATTGTCCGTTATCTTCACGCCATGGGTGTTTCTGACCTCTCTGTCTTCTTTGTATATGAACGTCAGGTATGCTCTTCGCTGGATAATTTTGTACTTGGAATGACTGCCGCTGCTTTCTGGAAAAACATGAAAAAACATATCCCGTATCCTTGTCTGAAGCTTGGACTCCCGGTTTCCCTGGTAAGCGCTGCGCTGATTCTGGTATGGATTTTTTACTATCACAGTCACAGCCTTTACGGAATCACTACGGTCGGTTACCCGGCCCATTCCATTCTGGCTCTCCTGCTCTGTATACTGCTGATTGGATTTTCTATTTTACCGGAAATAAATTTTTTATTTTGTCGTCCGCTGTATTTTGTAGCGCGGAACCAATATGGAATTTACTTATGGCATATGCCCATTATTATGATTCTGCAGGCTAATTCTCCATTGTTCCACACCATGAGTCAGCAACGTTTCTGGATGTTTCTTCCATGTATGATCATAATCGCCAGCATATTTGGCTATTTTTCAACCCATTTTGTTGACCATCCTGCTTCCTGATCGCTACAGCGACATAAAAAAATATGACTACCACCTCTCTGTAGAGGAAATAGTCATATTTTTGTTTACCTTAAAAATATTATCTGTTTTGAAATTTAATTTGTTCTCCCTGAATCAACGGATAGCAGACTAATTTATTACTGTCCAGATTTTCCATGTGCATATCTACCCCACTAATCTGATGATTTTCATACGTATTATAATAATAAACCCCTCTTGCAGCATTACAACAGGAAGTATATAAGGTGATTTCATACTTTCCGTCGGAAACCTCACAACAGCCACGCTGCTGATCTACAGATCCCAGAATATGGAAAAACTGACTGACGCTTTCCTCCTCTGATTCACCGGAAAAAGCATTTGCTTTTGTAAATGCCACACGTACAAAACGAGAAGCCGAAGAAAGATCTCCCGGAAGCCCAAGGGCTCCCATTCCACGACTGTATGCATTGAGAGGAAGATTACTGCCAAATGTATTCACGGGCTGTTTAGGTGAAAGGTGCATATAGTTATTCAATTGAAACATTTGCTGTGGGAAAGGCGGGTTGTTTGTGAGAACACCAACCGGATTATCATAAACATGAAGACCATCAGACATAGATTCTACTGTAATAGCTTCCTTTTCATCAGCAATCATCCAATGAAGTTGGGCTAAAGGAAATTGTTCACTGAAAGGAGTATTCACTATATTAATATGATCAAGTTTTTCCCGAACCTCTGTTACGGAAGAACACTGACTTAAAATCCAGGGAATAAATTCAAACTGTGCAATATTATCCCCTTCTGTCTGAACTTCAGAATAAGAAGCATTCCCCACAAAATTAAGGCCTGCCATACCAAGCCCTTTTTCATTGACAGCATCATAATACAGGGGATAATTATCTGCTACATGAGCCATCCCAATAATTGCATAATGATTTGTCAAGTCACCGGCATGTCGAAAATAAAACGGGAAGTTGCGCGGTGTAACAGTAACCTGATCACCATAAGAAAATTCATAATCCAGCGTTCTTCCGAAATAAAAATCTTTTGTTTTATAAGTTGCAGCTGTACACATGATCATTTCCTCCTTAAAGCGGATATTCGCAATCCGCTTCTCTACTTGATTCGGTTAAATTCTTTTCTATTATAGCCAACAATCATAATAAAAATCAATAATTTTTACATAGATAAGTAAAAACTATTGATTTTGTTTATTTATATAACAGAAAAAGATACCACTCAGCTATCTTTTCATATCTGAGTGGTATCCCTTCGGATTTCTATCTATTCAAGCGGATATTCGCAATCCGCTTCGCAGTTTGGTTAAACAGACAGTTTCATCTGCTTCATTTCTTCCAGAAAATCACGGATATAAGATACTGCCAGATCCAGAGCTTCCTGTCCAAGTTCTGCTGAAGAATCCTTCGGATCAAAAGGTCCAAACCAGCCGCTTGGAGCAATTTCTTTGGTATCTCTCACAAGACGTACGATACCACCCTTGAAATTAACTGCCTGGATATAAGCCGCCTTCATATTCTCGGAAGGATCCTGTGCATTGATAGGTTTACTAAGTTCCAGATGTACTGATTCCGGAGCAATTGCCATCATAGCTGAGGTCTCCAGAACGTCACCATGACCACCTTCAAACTTCTTGTCCAGCTGAGCTACCAGACTCCACCAGTCTACGCTGGCACATACACCACCTTTATGATATACCTCCAGAGCTGCCCGGTCAATGGATGGAGTATTGCCGCCATGACCATTCAGAATTACAAAACGTTTTGCACCATGCTGCATCAGAGAATCCATGATGCCATGCAGAACCATATAAAGTCCTTCATAACCAATATTAATACTTCCTTCAAAACTTAAGTGATAAGGACATACACCGTAAGGAACAGTAGGTGCTACGATTACATTGTCTATATCCTCCACATGATCTGCCAGATAGGACGGTACCATAAAATCCGTTCCCAATGCACTCTGCGTTCCGTGCTGCTCAGTGCTTCCTACCGGAATCACAATAATCGGATCCTCTTTAAAAGCTTCTTTTGCCTGTGCTGTAGTCATTTTTGCAAGATACATTTCAAATACACCTCCTGATTTTTATGCCATAAAGTGACGATCAATAGTCTCCTGTGGCGGAGTTTCTGTAAATTTACTTACGACGATCATTACGATAGAAGCAATGATGGTAGTCGGGAATAATGCATGGAATCCCATAGCCAGTGCTTTGACTGACGGGTTCAGGGTAAAGAGTAACAGGGAAATAATACCTACGATAACCGCTGCGATCGCTCCCTTCGCTGTTGCTTTCTTCCAATAAATTCCGAACAGAATCGGCACTACAAAAATTGCCATTCCTGAAAATGCAAACAGGTTAATTTCAAAAATACTGCCTGGCTGGAATACACCAAAGCAAATTACGATGATACCGATGATTACAGTTACTACCTTGGACATTTTCATAACAGACTCATCTGTGGCATCCTTATTGATAATCTTCTGATAAATATCACGGGTAACAGCACCGGTAGTAGTTACCAGAATACCATCGATAGTGGACATACCTGCGGCCACAATACCTGCAATGAAAATGGAAGCCAGGAAAGGATTCAAACCTCTCTGCAGAATCATAGGAATAATCTGGTCTGCCTTCTCGATATTCTGAATGGAAGCAATACCATTTACACCGGCCCACTCAATCAGAGTTGCAGAGAAAAACATACCTGCAGTACCAAGAAGAATTGCTTTGAACATGGTTTTATGATCCTTCATTGCAAAGAACTTTGTAAACAGGTGAGGCTGTCCCATCGTAAAGAACGACCATAGCACAATATTGGATACATAATAAGTCCAAGGCATATAACCGTTGGCGCCTGGGAAGGTCAGATAAGCCTCATTCATACTCTGAAGTGTATGGTTAATGTTGGAGAAACCTCCACCCATTACTACAGATACAATAAATGTAACCACTGCAGTAGCAATCATCAGAGATCCCTGGATAACGTCTGTCATCATGGCACCTTTCATACCACCGGTCATACAGTAGAGAATAACGATAATACCCATTCCCACAACACCTACCCATTCAGGCAGTCCGGTAAATACATGTACAATAACACCTGCTCCGATAATCTGTGCGCCCATCATCGGAACCAGGAAGAAGAGCATCATCACGCCCAAAACACCGCTCATATTCTTGGAGTGATAACGGTCTGTCAGGTAATCGGCCATAGTCAGGAAACCATATTTATGACCAAGAGTAATCAGCTTACGGCCAATGAGAAGCGCCGGAAGAATCATACAGAACACAGCTCCAGGTACAGAGATGGCCATTCCTGCATAGCCTACGCCGTAAATGGTTCCCGGTGTACCAAGGAAAGTTCCCATGGAAAACTGGGTTGAGAAATATGCAATACCACTTACTACCACGCCAGCCTTTCCGCTCAATACAAAGAAATCGCCAATGCTATTCGTCTTACGTCCTGCATACCAACCAATAAATGCCATAATTCCAAGATAAAGTACTAACACTGTATAGAAAGGAATTGGTGATGGCTGAATTACTGCTGCTCCATTCATTTATTTGTCCTCCTCATCATAAGTGTGATATTCTTTTCTCTTCATACACATGCGGTAATAGATAATAATCAGCGCAAATGTAATGGCAGTGTGAACAAACCATCCGAATATATAAAGCGGAACACCACCAAATGCGGGAATATACGTCTCGCTGTAGAAAAACGGGAACGGAATCATAATGAATACAAACATAATCAGAAAAATAATCAACCATGTCCGTTCGAAGTGTTTCTCAAAAAGTTTCTTCATAGCCTTTTTCCTCCTTTTTTTTCGAAAGAAAATCATATAATATATACTATAATATTAAAGATTCTTTCGATTTTTTTGTTAAGTATATACTTTACTTTATATTTTCTATTATACATGTTATAATGATTTTGTAAAGTTTTTACTAAAATTTTTATGAAAAAAATCTAAAATTTTGCATGAACCATGCAGAGAAAGGACATTGTGTAATATATATGGATATTTTAGAGCATCTCCAAAAACTTTATCCTACCCTGACGAAAAAGCAGAAAACCATTGCAGATTATCTGATCGCCAATCTGGAGGAAATCAGTTACATTACACTGGCACAGCTGAGCCATCAGACCGGTACCTCAGAGCTGACTTTGCTTCGTTTTTGTAAGAAGCTGGGCTGTTCCAGCTTTCTGGACTTAAAGGAGCAGTTCCGGGACTATACCCAGAAAATGATAAAGCAAGCCTCCTCTTCTTCCTTTTTTCTGCCGGAGCGCATCTCAGGCGAAGCCTCCGAACGAGAACGGATCCTTCATGAAATCTGCAATACAGAGGCTACTGTTTTCTCTGATTTTATTGCTAACATCAATCTGGAATCTGTGATAAAGGCTTCTGATGAAATCCGAAAAAGCAGCCGTATCTACATTTTTGCCCATGATATTTCCCTGGTACCCGGTAAATTTCTGCAGAGTCGTCTGGAAATCCTGTACCTTAATGCTGTATTGATTGATTTATCAGATCTGGATTTAACCCAGAAGACTATCCAAAAACTGACGGATGGTGATCTGGTAATCTTTTTCTCTTTCCCCCGCTACTATTTCCCTATTGGAAATATTGCTAAAAAAGCGGCAAAATCCGGTGTACCGATTCTGACCATCACCGACAGTAATACTTCTCCGGCGGCAGCACACAGCACACTTTTGCTGCTTTGCCCCACCTCTACGAAACTGTTTTACAACTCCATGACCGTACCCATGGCCATGCTCAATATTCTGGCTTCCTGTCTCGTCATCGACAGTGTATCGCCAGCAGAACGTCAGATCTTTATTGATACCTTACCATCCTGATTTCCAGACAAAAAAGAATCCTGCAAGCAGGATTCTTTTTTATCTTTTATTTCTCGTAAGTTCCTTTTCGGAGTACCTCTCCATTCTTCATAAAGATCTCTCCCCTTGCCACATAGGTATCCAGCGTCAGGTTCTGATCAAACAGCAACATATCTGCATCGGCCCCTTCTGCCACAATTCCCTTGATTCCCTGTAAATCCAGGCTCTCCGCCACCTGACAGGTCATATAAGGCAATGCTTCCTCCAGATTCATTCCAAGTGCCTGCACCATATATTTCAACTCTTTATAAAGCGCATCCACACCAGACACACCTATCTCTAAAAGGCTGCCATCCTCCGCATAATTAGACCAGCTTCCATGTCCGTCAGAGCTCATGGTAATATGCTCTGTGGGCAATCCCCGTTTTTTCGCCTCCAGAACACATTCTCCCGGTGAAGTATGCATACCGCAGGTCAGATCAATATAGCCTCCTCGACCTATAAATTCGTATCCATCCTCTAACAGCTTTTCATTCCGATTCACGTGCGTGGGTCGGAAAATCCGTACGGGAACAGAACTCTCCTCCAGTGCCCGGAATACCGGAGCCAGACCAGCCTCGTCATCTCCCATATGAAGCACCACAATGCCTGGTTTTCCACTGAGCATTCCCGCCACACGGGCTTTGCTTGCAATCTGAATCAGCTGATCCTCCGTCACATTAGGTGCCCTGTGATCAGAGATTGCCAGCTTCACACCCAGAATCTCCTTCACAAATACAATATCTCGATCTATCTCGCCTGTGAGCGTCGGGCTGGGATATCCGTAAGCACCTGTAAGCATATAAGCACTCACGCCCTCTTCACAGAGTACCCTGGTCTTCGCGTAAAGATTATCCACACTCCTGGTGATTCCATCTGTCCCCAGAAGTCCCACCACTGTTGTGATACCGTTCTCTACCAGCTCTGACATCTGTAATTCCGGTGTCCGTGTATGAAAGCTTCCCTCTCCGCCACCTCCGGTAATATGTACATGCTGATCTAAAAATCCGGGTGTAAGAATTTTCCCTTCTGCATCCAGTATCTCACATTCCACAGGCAGTTCTCCGATGGAATCCTGTATACATTCAATCTTTCCTCCACAAATCAAAAGATCTTTTTTTCCGAGATATTCCGGTGCGTAAACCTCTGCATTTTTTACCAATAACATAACTGTTCCTCTTTTTCCCGTAGCTGTTCATTACACAAGTGCTTTAAGCGGTTCTGAACAGTTACTTTTCCTTTTTTATTTGGTTTCTACTCCAAGTATATACGATGGAACCTGTTTTGTCTATGCAAGTTATTGTTATAAAATACTTAAATGTATTTTTAACTTCCAGTTGGCAAGAGTAATGAAAAATCAAGAGAAGTGTGTTCAAACCCTATAAGCAAAAAAATAAGAGAAACGCTGTAAAACTAACGTTTCTCCCATTTTATAATCATGCCGCAGACCGGAATCGAACCGGTACGGGTATCACTACCCACGGGATTTTAAG